>Ga0209467_1000101_pt1 | contig 152406 bp, 170 predicted proteins | sample Higcelwee11metaG_FD_187175 | JGI IMG/M metagenome (GOLD analysis project Ga0209467, IMG submission 187175) | Freshwater pond sediment microbial communities from the University of Edinburgh, under environmental carbon perturbations - High... | ecosystem: Environmental > Aquatic > Freshwater >...
TTTGTTTTGAAATCAGCTGAGTATTCTTTTACTTTTCTTTTTCCCATAATTTTACACCTTTCCTTCTGAGTCTATTTTAATTAAAACAAAACTCTTTTTTCGTGTCCTAATTTATGGGATTAGTATATTTTTCTTTGCCGTATCAAAAAAAAACTCGTCTGACACAGGAGAATATTTTCTTGCCAATTGTCCTGCAATAGCACCTGCAGCTACTCCGGAAGTAGTCATCATAAAAATATTGGGGGAATTTTCGCCCGCATTTGTCTTAGGACTTTTACCAAAGCCTAAACTTACATTTTGAACTTTCATTGTTTTACCTTGAGAAAACCTTTTATAATTTAACCATTAGAGTGAAATTGATTTTACAATTTTATGCTCATAAACAGATATAATAACCCTTTTTTGAAAAAATTGCAAGGTTTTTATATCTGTTTATTTAAAAATAATTTATTTTCAGTATTTTTGAGGCTTAAGCGTTAACTTTTTTAGTTAAGCGAGATTTTTTTCTTGCGGCTGTATTTTTGTGCAAGATGCCTTTGCCTACTGCTTTATCATACAATTTATAAGCTTGCTTCAAGTTTTCTTTTGCATCGTCAACTTGACCGTCTTTTAAAGATTCTAAAACTTTTTTAACAGCTGTTTTAATTGAAGACTTAAAAGCAACATTACGTTCATTATTACGCTCTGCTACTAAAATTCTCTTCTGTGCTGATTTGATATTAGCCAATTTAATTTCTCCTTCAATATAATTTTTTACACTATAAAAGTGCTGGTTTGAGATGAATAACTTAAACGATTATAATATATAAAAAAAAGAAGTAAATAGATTTCAAATTTTTCTTAAATATATTTTAATAAACTTAAGAAATTCGCGTTTTGCCATTTAATTGAAAATAAAGAGCTTGCGGAAAAATTAAAATTTTTGTACTATAATTTAAAAAACTTCAAAAGAGGGGAAAATTTTGAGTATTACTTTAGAAAAAATTCAAGGATTAATAGCAGGTGATGGCGAATTGCCCGTAAAACTGGCAGAAAACGCCAAGAAAAGCGGATTTCAGGTGGTTGCTATTTCTCTTTCTCCTGACAACAGAAATGATTTGAAAAAAGTTTGCGACAAAGTTTATGCTTTTGGACCGGGAGAAATAATTAAAATAAAAGCCGCTCTAAAATCAGAAGGCGTAAAACAAGTAACATTTCTGGGCAAAGTTTCAAAAGGAATGCTCCTTAAAAATCCGAAACTGGATATTGATGCTTTCAGATTGCTTAAAGAAGCGGTAAGACTCAATGATGATGCAGTTATGATGCTTGCTGTAAATGAACTTGCAAGTATCGGAGTAGAAGTTTTGGATCAAACAATATTTATTCAAAATCTCATGATTCCAAAAGGTATTTTATCAAAAACCCAGCCTACACCTGAACAAATCATCGATGTTGAATACGGTTATGAAATAGCAAAACAAATGGGCGATTTGGATATTGGTCAATCGGTTGTAATAAAAAATAAAATGATTATGGCAATTGAAGCCATCGAAGGCACTGACTGTGCAATCGAACGCGGCGGAAAACTTGCCAAAAAAGGTGCTATAGTTGTAAAAGTCAGCAAACCGAATCAAGACAAACGCTTTGATATCCCTACAGTAGGATTGAAAACACTCAAAAAAATGAAAAGCGTAAATGCCACTGTTTTAGCGGTGGAAGCCAATCAATCAATAATTGTGCAACAAGAAAAAATGATTAAATTTGCCGATGAAAATAAAATTGTTATAATAGCTGTATGAAAAAACTTTTTATAATAACAGGTGAACATTCAGGCGACACACATGCCAGTTATGTCGCAGATGAAATCCGAAAATTGTCTCAAGATATCGAAATTGAAGCAATTGGCGGAGATTGCCTCAAATCAAAGGGTATTAAACTTTTTTCCGATCATTCAAAAATGAGCGGAACAGGTTTAACCCCAAAAATTCTTTTTGACCATATAAATTTGGGGACAAATCTTGTCAAATATCTGAAAAACGAATTCAAGCCCGATGCTGTTCTTTTGATTGATTATAGCGGATTTAACTTAAAGATAGCAGAAGCACTCTGCAAAAATGGAGAAAATCCGATTTTCCCATTTTTCAGGGGACGACCTTGCGGATGTGAAGAAAAGCATGGCAACGGGAAGTTAGCAAGATTTTATGACACTGGACGAGAAGCACTCTGCAAAAATGGCATTAAAATATTTTATTATATATGTCCGCAACTTTGGGCTACACGCAAAAGCAGAATCAAAAAAATCAAAAAATATATCGATAAAGTATTTTTGACCCTTCCTTTTGAAAAAGAAATCTATGAAAAAGAAAAAATCTCATCCCAATTTGTCGGGCATCCCCTTATAAGTCAACTCCCTGCAGCTTATGACAGGCAAAAATTTATTGAAGAAAACGACTTAGACCCGAATAAAAAAATTGTTGGGATTTTTCCGGGAAGTCGCAAGATGGAACTTGAAAACCTTCTTGGGACATTCATTTCAGCAGCAGAAATTTTGAATAAAAAAACTGATAATATACAATTTTGCATAGCTCAAGCACCAAATATTTCTGATGAAACGCTGAAAAAATATTTTAAAACTACTAATCTGAATATAAAGATTCTCAAAAATAAAAACCATCAACTGTTGAGTTGTGCAGATGCATTGATTTTGGCATCAGGAACAGTAGCCCTTGAAGCGGCTCTGTACGAAACCCCTATGCTCATAAGCTACAAGGCACACTGGTTTGTGTATTTTGTTTATCTTTGCATCAGATACATCAAATTTGCCGCATTGCCTAATATTATTGTAAATAAAGAAATCATAAAGGAATTTATTCAAAAAAAGTCCAAACCTGATTTGATTGCGGATGAAATTTATGATTTAATTTTCAATGAAAACAGAAAAAAAACAATAATTGATGAATTAAGACAAGTGAAAGAATTGCTAAGCGATAAACATTCTTCCAAAGAAGTTGCGAAAGCAATTCTGGAGGAATTGTATGAAACTGAAAAGACGTAGTTACTTGAGTAAAGATAAAGAATGGTATGAAGCTTTAAAAATAAATTTCATCTCAAAAATTTTCTCTTTTTACATTTTACCGCTCGACAAATCTTTAAAATTCAAAAAAATATACCTGCAAAAATATGACGGACCTGCAATTTACGCTATTTGGCATGCAAATCAATATATTTATCTCGCAAAAGACCATGCCCAAAGACAAAAATTCAATCTTTTAATAAGTCCCAGCAATGATGGTGATATGATTGCCAAAGTTTGCCATAAAATGAACTTTTCACTTATACGGGGTTCTACCAAACGCGAGGGGATTTTTGCAATAAGAAAAATGGTTCAAAGGTTAAAAAATGAAGAAAGTATTGCTTTCACAATCGATGGTCCAAAAGGACCAAGACAAAAAGTCAAAGAAGGTTTGATAAAAATTGCACAAATGGCACAAGTCCCAATTATCCCGACAATGCCTGCAACTAAACACAAATTTACATTTAATTCTTGGGACAAGTATGAAGTCCCCTTTTGGTTTTCAAGCTCTGTGGCAATTTATGGTGAACCTATTTTTGTACCAAAAGACGCAACAAAAGATGAAATAGAAAATTATAGAGTTATAATAGAAAATAAATTATTTGAATTAAAAAATTTGGCTGAAGAAGAATTAAAAAAGAAATAGAGGGAATTTATGGTAGCAAATACAATTACGATTTTACGTTCACTTTTATCTTTTGTTGTTGTGGCAATGTTGTTTCATCAAACAAAAAATATGTACATCGCAGCTTTTGTCCTTACCATCATTGTAATTTGGATGGATGGATTGGATGGATTTTTTGCAAGACTTCTTAACGAATGCTCAAAATTCGGTGCATTACTGGATATTTTGGGTGATAGAATCGTCGAAAATGTTTACTGGATATCTTTTGCGGCTTTAGGATGGTTACCTCTTTGGGTTCCTTTGGTTGTTATGTCTCGAGGAATGATTACCGACGCACTTCGCAGCGTGGCTATGGAGCAGGGTTATACGGCTTTTGGTTCAGAAACTATGATGCAATCGAAAATCGGGAAATTCATCGTAACATCGAACTTTTGCCGTTTTTCTTATGCGGTATTCAAGGCAATAGCTTTTGCATTTTTGATTTTGGCAAATATGCCGGGGGAATTTGAAGGCAAAAACATCATCAACCTAATTGCTTACGGCAGTGCTTATTTTGCTGTATTTTTCTGTGTTATCAGAGGAATCCCTGTAATTATTGAAAGCAAAAGATTTTTTAAACAATAACGAATGTGAAGCAAAAGCAAAGTGTGAACTTTGTTTTTTGCGAAACTGGACGAAAGCGACGTAGAAATCTTTGATTTCACAGGAGCAAAAAATTAACGAATGTGAAGCAAAAGCAAAGTGTGAACTTTGTTTTTTGCGAAACTGGACGAGAGCGACGTAGAAATCTTTGATTTCACAGGAGCAAAACAATAACGAATGTGAAGTAAAAATGAAAAAATTCAACATTGTACTCATCGAACCTGAAATACCCCAAAATACAGGTAATATCGTCAGGCTTTGTGCTTGTACGGGTGCGAGTTTGTACCTTGTAGGGAAGCTGGGATTTTCGATTTCAGACAAATACCTGAAACGAGCCGGGCTTGATTATTGGGACAGCACGAATATAATTCAAATTCCTACCATTGAAGAATTACAAGAACAATTTCCGCAAAATAATTTTTATTTTTTGACCACCAAATATCAAAAAATATATACCGATATTATTTTTGAAGAAGGTGATTTTGTAGTTTTTGGCCCCGAAAGTCGTGGAATAAATGAAGAAATACTCCGTGAAAATTCTGATAACTGCCTCACTATACCGATGAAAGAACATCAAAGAAGTCTAAATCTTTCAAACTCTGTTTCGATTGTTGTTTATGAAGCTATAAGACAACTTGGGCTTTAACAAATAAAAAAGGCTCTCGTTTCCAAGAGCCTATCACAGATGAATTATCAAGTTAGTTTATATAGTTTAGGTTAGATTTATCTCAATAATGTCAGTGCTGATTGTGGCGACTGATTCGCTTGTTGCAACATTGATATCGCTGTTTGTTTCAAGATTTGATTTTTTGTCAAATCTGCTGATTCTTTTGCGATATCTGCATCTGTAATGACACCGTATGCTGAATTCATGTTTTCTTTTCTTGTATCAATTCTTGTGATACTTCCTTGCAAACGGTTAATCATTGCACCCATTGCACCCCTTGTATTAGATACTGTTGACATAGCTTTATCTATGTTATCAATAGCTGTTTTTGAAAGAGATACTTGAGAAATGTATGCTGTAGTTCCAAGCATGTTATTATTTGTGCCTGTAAAGTTCTTGAAGGCAGAAACAATATCTATACGATCATTCGCAGTATTATTTGTACCGATTTGCAATTCAAGACTGGCACCTATGTTTGAATCCATAAGTTTTCTGTCTGAGAAAGATGAACTTTGTGCAATTCTATCAATCTCTATTGCACGAGCATTAAATTCTGCACTCAACATTTTACGTTCTGCTGTTGAATACACTCCGTTTACTGCCTGTACTGCAAGATCTCTCATACGTTGCAAGTTCTCTTGAATTACATTCAAGTCTGATTCTGCAGTTTGCACCATGTTGATACCTGTTTGAGCATTTGTTTTTGCCATTTCTGCTGCAGATACCTGTACGCTGATTTTTTTACTAAGAGATAAGCCTGCTGCATCATCCCCTGCAGAGTTGATTCTAATACCTGTTGATAATCTTTGCATACTTGTTGCAAGATCAGTGTTGGCATTGAATAAGCTACGCTGCGCAACTAACGCAGCCATGTTTGTGTTGACTGTAAGACTCATAATACACTCCTTTGTTTTTTACGACTATCACATTTAGCATCCATGCTAATTTTGTTCGACGATATTTTTTTGACGAAATTTTTGATGACTACACATATCTGTTTGAACTCTCTCATATTAAATCTATTTTTTGGTTTTGTATATTATAAAAAAGTTGGAATTTTCAACAACTTTTTGTTGAATTTTTTAAAAATAAAAATAGGCTCTCGTTTCCAAGAGCCTATCACAGATGAATTATCAAGTTAGTTTATATAGTTTAGGTTAGATTTATCTCAATAATGTCAGTGCTGATTGTGGCGACTGATTCGCTTGTTGCAACATTGATATCGCTGTTTGTTTCAAGATTTGATTTTTTGTCAAATCTGCTGATTCTTTTGCGATATCTGCATCTGTAATGACACCATATGCTGCGTTCATGTTTTCTTTTCTTGTATCGATTCTTGTGATACTTCCTTGCAAACGGTTAATCATTGCACCCATTGCACCCCTTGTGTTAGATACTGTTGACATAGCTTTATCTATGTTATCAATAGCTGTTTTAGCAAGAGATACTTGAGAAATATATGCTGTAGTTCCAAGCATATTATTTTGTGTGCCTGTAAAGTTTTTGAAGGCAGAAACAATATCTATACGGTCATTGGCAGAATTATTTGTACCGATTTGCAATTCAAGACTGGCACCAATATTTGCATCCATAAGTTTTCTGTCTGAGAAAGATGAACTTTGTGCAATTCTGTCAATTTCTACTGCACGAGCATTAAACTCTGCACTCAACATTTTACGTTCTGCTGTTGAATATACACCGTTTACTGCTTGTACTGACAAGTCTCTCATACGTTGCAAGTTCTCTTGAATTACATTCAAATCTGATTCTGCGGTTTGTATCATATTGATACCTGTTTGGGCGTTTGTTTTTGCCATTTCTGCTGCAGACACCTGAATGTTGATTTTTTTGCTAAGAGATAAGCCTGCTGCATCATCTCCTGCAGAGTTGATTCTAATACCTGTTGATAATCTTTGCATACTTGTTGCAAGATCAGTGTTGGCATTGAATAAGCTACGCTGCGCAACTAACGCAGCCATGTTTGTGTTGACTGTAAGACTCATAATAAACTCCTTTTTTTACGACTATACTTCCTTGTTTTAAATTAATTTCCTTTGACTGAATATTTATTTTATTTATCCACAAATTCATAATAGTTTAATTCACTCTCTTTGAATATCCCGAAAAAGTTGGAATTTCCTACAACTTTAGATTGAATTTTTTAACTTTTTATTTATTTCTAAAATCTGAAATGCAACTTTATTATCATTTTTTACAACTTGAAAAGCTGTAAATATAGAAAATACAAAGAAAAAGAGAATAAAAAAAAGGGATAATCCTTTATCCCTTATATATGAGTATATTATGAGAACTTTTAACTTAATTTTTTATTGAATTAAAGTAAGTGCCACCGAAGGAATTTGCTTTGCCTGTTGAAACAAAGCCGCTGCTGCCTGTTGACGTATTTGTGCCTTACTCAATCCTGCAGACTCTGTCGCTATATTTGCATCTTCCAAAATTGAATTAGAAGATGCCATATTTTCTTTACGCGAATCTATTCTCTGAATATTTGATGACAATCTATTGATTGTTGAACCTATGGCTGCTCTGCGAGAAGAAATTGTATTTATCGCCGTATCAAGAGCCCCCAAAGCTGTTTGAGCATTTGTCTGTGAAGTCAAATCATTTGTATTTATAGCAAAATCAGTACTTGTGGCTCTATCTAAGGTAATGGTAACTGTATCATTTGCCGAGTTATTAGTGCCAACCTGCAAAGAAATACTCAAGGAGGCCGTATTTAATAAATTAATTCCCGAAAATGAAGAACTGCTGGAAATCCTGTCTATTTCAGTCCTCAGGGTAGTAAACTCTGAATCTAAAGCTGTTCTTTCTGCCGCAGAATAAACACCGTTTGCCGATTGTACAGCAAGATCTCTCATTTGAGTCATAAGATCACCTATAGAACCGAGGTCATTGTCCGCCACTTGCAATAAGTTAATACCTGTTTGAGTATTACTTTTGGCAACTTCTGACGCTATTATTTGAGTTTTTAATTTTCGAGACAACCCGGAACTAGCTGCATCATCTGATGCAGAATTGATTCTCAATCCTGTCGAAAGTCTTTGCATACGCAGAGCCATTTCAGATGTTGCTTCAGACAAACTTCTTTGAATAAAATCCGATGCTGAATTTGTATTAATATTAAGACTCATACTTTCATATCCTTTTTTAGATTAAAACAATTGCATTTTGTTTTGATTGATTTGCCTGTTGTGCCATTGCCTTTTCTTTTGATTCAAGAATAAACGAACGAACAGAATCAGCATTTTGCAAAACAAATTGCGAATCAGCCGACATTTGCTTTACTTCTGAAATCTTTTCTGGAAAAACTGCATTATTCGCCTTTTCAATATTTTCATCAAGAAAAATTGAATTTGACTGAATTTCTTGTCCAATTTTGTGAAATGAAGATAACTCTACAGAATCAAAAATTTCAGCAGACTTTTCCTCAATTTGTTCAGGAAAAATTTCCTTGGGTTTAATATCCGCAACATTTTTCAAAAGCTGATAAATAGGCACGAAATTAACGCTATTACTAGCAATCACGCTCATAACAATACTCCTTTTGTTTTTTTATTTTATACACACATCCTTGTTTGTATTTTTATAATAAATCTATTTTAAGTTTTTGAACATCCAAAAAAAGTTGGAATTTCCTACAACTAAAGTACGAATTTCGTGTTTTTTTTGCTACTTTAGTCATCAAAGTCGTACAAAAGGATGATTTTTTTGCAACCAAAATTGGACTTCCTTAAGAAAAATTAACATTAGTCAACACGCCCAATAGTCAACAATACCAATACCAAAGACCTGTTCGCCATGTCTCTATAAACCCCCAAAATGCCTTCTGCGTATATATTTGTGCAAACATGTGATTTGTTTTATAATTGTGTGTATAATCTGAATTGCACATTGAATTTTGAATAACTTGGAGCGGATAGGGGTTTATGAGCTTTATTGCTGATAATATACAACAAATTAGAGATGAGCTTAGTGGTTATGAGGGTCGAATTATTGCTGTAAGTAAATATGTGGATGCACAAAAAATGCACGAAGCATATAATGCAGGGGTAAGGGATTTTGCTGAAAGTAAAGCACAAGAGTCGTTAACAAAGATTGAGACTTTACCAAAAGAAGTCAAAAAAAACTGTACTTGGCACTTTATAGGGCATCTGCAAACTAATAAAGCAAAAAATGTTGTCGGTAATTTTGATTATATTCATTCGATTGATTCTCTGAAATTAGCTGTTATCGTAAATGATTTAGCTAAAAACAGAGACTTAATTCAAAAAATATTACTTCAAGTTAACATAAGTGATGAACAAACTAAATTCGGTTTTTCATCAAAAGAGCTTTTTGAAGTTTTGCCTGATATTCTCAAGCTGGAAAACATTGCAGTCGAAGGATTGATGATGATGGCACCTTATCTGAATGATGAAGCGGCATTGACCTCTATATTCAAGCAGATGAAGGATTTCAAAACAACGCTCGAATGTGATTTCAGTTTCACAATCAAAGAACTTTCCATGGGAATGAGTAATGATTACAAAGTTGCCATACAAGAAGGTTCGACTATGATAAGAATAGGTACAAAAATATTTAAGTAGGAATAAATAATGAGTAGGGGAGGAAAGACATTGTCTGCACTAGTAAGTAAAATCAAATCATTTGTAGGATTAGTCTCAGGTCTTGAAGAAGAAGATGAGATGTTAGACGAGCTCTATAGAGCCGGCGTTGATTATCCTGCCGAAAACCTTATGGAGCCTGAACAACGTAACAACTTGAAAGTGGTTAATCACCCGAATTCTCGTGGTTATGAAGTGATGGTTATCGAACCAAGATCATTTGAGGAATCATTAGAAATCGTGAACAATTTGAGACAACGCAAATCTGTTGTTTTGAACTTGCACTTGCTTGATAATGAACAATCTCAAAGAATCGTTGACTTTTTATCAGGTGCTACACACGCTCTTGACGGAAATCAACAAAAAATCGGCGAAGGTGTTTTCATCTTCACTCCGAACAATATCGCAATTCAATCAGAAACTGAAAGATCTCGCGGAATCAGAGATGCTTTTTGGAACCAAACAAAGTAGCGGATTTTTGACGGGAGTGAGCAAAGCGAAACTCGTCCAAGTGAAGATTCTGATGAAGTGGCTTTTGTGAAGCAAAAAAAACGAAATGAAAGAATCTGAACTGTCAAATAATCCAAGAAGCGGATTTTTGACGAGAGTGAAACTCCACTTGCGAGGGCATTGATGAAATGAAGTTTTTTGAAATGAAAAAGCGAAATGGAATGAAAATGACCGAGCTGTCAAATAATCCAAGAAGCGGATTTTTGACAAGGGTGAGCGAAGCGAAACCTGCGTTAAGATTTCCGAGGGGATTGATTAAAATTTAAATTAAATACAAAAAAGATGAAGAAGATACTATGGCGGTTTTATACCGCCTTTTTATTTTGTTTAAATTATATTTAACAAAAATTAATACTGAATGTTTTATATAAACTAATTTAGTATAATAAATCTTATATTAAGAATAGGAGAAGTGAAATATGGCTGAACAATCTTTTACTGTAACATTTTATGGTTATTGGGGCGAAAAAGCAATTAGTGGAATACCCCAAGAGTCAGGTATTTATTGTGTTTATACTGCTGTCAAAAATACTGCTGAAAATACTGTTTCTCTAAAAAAACTTATTTACATCGGTGAATCTGAAAATGTAAACGATAGAATAAAAAATCATGAAAAATGGGATGATTGGAAGAAAAAACTTTCAAATGGAGAAACAATTTATTTTTCCTTTGCACCTGTTGGATCTTCGTTCAGATGCCGAGTAGAAGCAGCCTTCATTTTCAAGCATAAACCACCTGTGAATACAGAGTATGTAAATTCTTTCCCGTTTGATAAAACGACAATTACTACACAAGGAGAAACTGCATTATTATCATCACTTTTTACTGTTAATAGAACTTAGTTTGCCAAAAAAGAGACTCAGGATGTCAAATGATAAAAGTAAAAGACGTCCACAAAATGTATCAAAATTTAATCCTCCTCAAGGATATGAGGTTAGTTGGTGTACAGAATTTTCTTAAAACAATCTAATCAATGATTTACCCCTTTTTTAATATATAATAAAACTATGAAGAGACTTATTGACAAAATCTTGAACCATCTTGAGACTCGTATAATTTTTTATCCGATGCGAAAATATTACGATGAAATGATTCCCGAGTTGAACAAAATCGTCGAAATCCTACAATTTCATTCTGAAGAAAAAATAAAACTCAATGCATGGTATATCGAAAAAACACACCCTGAAAAGCCTGTAATTCTTTACTGCCATGGGCAAGCGGAACACATTGCTTATTTTCAAAAACCTTACCATATCTTGGCAGAAAAAGGCTATGGCGTTTTTGCCCCGGAATATCGAGGACATGGCAAAAGTGCGGGAACTCCTTCAGAATCAGGAATTTACCAAGATATCGAAGCCGCCGTTGATTTTCTCAAAACCAAAAAAGGAATAAAAGAAGAAGATATCGTCATTTGGGGTCGTTCCATGGGCGGTGCAATCGCAGTTGAAACTGCGGTGAAATACAACTTCAGGGGGGTAATTCTCGAAAGCACTTTTACGACACTCAAAGATACCGCACAATACATCATCAACAGCGGATGCAAACATCCGATTTTTGGACCAAAACGCAAATTTTTATTTAGGCTTGCAAATTTTATCCCCGCAAAACAAACCTTTGATACCGCAAGCAAAATTCACAAAATAAAATCACCTCTTTTCATAGCTCATTGCAAAGAAGATGTCATAGTGGATTACAAAATGGCACAAAAAAATGCCGAAATCCACGGAAATGCAAGGCTTTTTGTCGCAGAAGAAGGCTCTCATGACCACAGTGATTGGGCTTATGATGAGATTTTAGGCTTTTTAGAAAGTTTATAATGCACATCGTTAAAAATTTGCTAAAGATTTAAATCAGGGCGAAGTTTTTTTGCTTCATTCAAATAAATATGTCGGATTTCATTTTGCGAGATTTCGCAATTGACAACCATCAAAACCCTTATACACATAGGCAAAGCATCAGGCACCTCAATTTCATTTGAACAAATCATAGGCACATTGTCAAAACCAAGCTCTGTACGGGCGAATTTGGCGGGAAAATCTGCATTGATGTCTTTTGTAAGGGTAAAAATTACATGCGAAATGCTTTCTTTTTGGATTTTATTTTGCTTGAGCATCTCGCCTAAAAGCTCTACTGTAACAAGCTTCATAGCTTCTTTTGTATTTTCTTTTACGGTAGTCGCACCGCGAATAGCTCTTGTCATAATTTTTTACCTCTGGGTTTTGTTGCTATAATTATATTGTCATTGCGAGGCGTGATTTGCAAAAAATCACAACAAAGCAATCTATACAAATAATAACCGAAAAGGTACAAAATGGGCAAAGAATTTAAAGTAGTCGCAAAACATAAACCCGCAGGCGACCAGCCAAAAGCCATCGAGGAATTGGTCGAAGGTCTTAATGAAGGTGCAGATTCGCAGATTTTATTGGGAGTAACAGGCTCGGGCAAAACTTTTACGATTGCAAATGTGATTGAAAAAGTCCAAAAACCAACACTTGTAATAGCCCACAACAAAACCCTTGCGGCACAGCTTTACAGTGAATTTAAAGAACTTTTTCCCGATAATGCAGTGGAATATTTCATAAGCTATTATGACTACTATCAGCCCGAGGCTTACATTCCGAGGACTGATACCTTCATCGAAAAAACCGCCACAATCAATGACGAGATTGACCGCCTAAGGCACAATACCACCAGAAGTCTTTATGAAAGAAATGACGTAATTGTAGTCGCAAGCGTAAGCTGTATCTATGGTTTAGGCTTGCCGGAAAATTATTTCAAAGGTGCAGTAACTGTCAAAATCGGCGATGAAATCGAACGGGATGATTTTTTGAGATATTTGGTAAAAGTTCAATACTCCAGAAATGATATCGAACTCAAAAGAGGCACTTTCAGAGCTCGTGGAGATGTGGTCGAAATTCAACCTGCGTATGAAAATAACATAATCCGTATCGGATTTTTTGGCGATGAAATCGAACGAATAACCCGCATAAATCCAATTACGGGAGAAATCCTCGAAATTTGTGAGTCCGCCGTTATTTTTCCTGCGGTGCATTATCTTTCAGAGGATGATGATATAGATGCGACTTTGAATTTGATTCGGGTCGAACTAAATAACCGTCTTGCGGAACTTCACAATGAAAACAAACTTGTCGAAGCCCAAAGACTGGAGCAAAGAACTAGATACGACTTAGAAATGATAAAAGAAATGGGCTATTGCAGCGGAATTGAAAATTATTCCAGAATCCTTGAACGCAGAGCCCCCGGCACACCTCCTGCAACACTTTTGGATTATTTTAAAGATGATTTTTTGGTCGTTATTGACGAGTCGCACGTAACTATTCCTCAAATCAAAGGGATGTATTACGGAGATGCTTCAAGAAAAGAAACCCTAATCAACTACGGTTTTAGATTGCCTTGTGCCAAGGATAATCGTCCATTGAACTTTGAAGAATTTATGAAAAGGGTTCACAGCAAAATTTATGTGTCTGCGACTCCTGCCAAATTTGAATATGAAACAAGTCAAAAAATTGTCGAACAAATTATTCGCCCGACAGGACTTATCGACCCAAAAGTTGACGTGCGACCAATCAAAAATCAAGTCGATGATTTGATGGGTGAAATTCAAAAACGCACAGAGAAAAAAGAACGTGTCCTAATAACCACTTTGACAAAAAAAATGTCTGAAGACCTTTGCGATTATTTTGTCCAAATGGGACTGAAAGTCAGGTATCTTCACAGCGAAATTCAATCTCTTGAACGTATAGAAATCCTTAGAGATTTGCGTCTTGGCGAATTTGATGTCTTAATCGGGGTCAACTTACTGCGAGAAGGACTTGATTTGCCCGAAGTCAGCCTTGTTGTCATTATGGATGCTGATAAAGAAGGGTTTTTGCGTTCAGAAACAAGCCTCGTGCAGACAATCGGTCGTGCCGCCAGAAACGTCTCGGGCGAAGTAATTATGTACGCAGACAAAATCACCGACAGCATGAAAAGAGCCATAGATGAGACAAATCGCCGTCGGGAGATTCAGCTTGCACACAATAAAAAACACCTTATCACCCCTAAAACTATAGTCAAAAAAATCGAAGATAACCTGCTGGCAACACTTAACAGCTATAGAGATGTCGAAGACATAGTCGCAGAAACCATGATAGATATGGGCGTTTCGATAAAGGATTTGCCAAAAGTAATCACAAAACTCGAAAAAGACATGCACAAAGCCGCCAAATTATTGGATTTTGAACGGGCGGCGGAGTTACGGGATAAGCTCAAAAAACTGCGTGAAATGAGCAAAGTGAAGTGATTTTATTCATCAGGCTAAACTCATTTTCCTTGCCACAAGGCGAATTTTTTACAAACTAGACCCCTATCAAATTTTTAGTTAAAATATTATATATATTTAAGGAGAATTTTGAAAATGAAAAAATATTTAGGCGTTTTAATAATTTTGGCAGTAGCTTTTTCCACAAGTGCTTGCAAAAAAATAAGCATGTCTCAAAAAGACATTTACACTTTGAATCAAAAAGCTGCGAGCTATATGGAGCAAGGAGACTATGACAATGCCATAGCAAGGTTGGTCTGTATCAACGACCTTGAAGATAATCATCCTGAAGTTTATTACAACTTAGGAGTTGCTTACATCAAAAAAGAAGATTACCAAAAAGCCATTGAATCTCTGACAAAAGCCACCGAACTTGATAAAAAAATGGGCGATGCTTATTATTCATTGGGCGTTGCTTACGAAATGCAGGCCGATTCAAAAATTGAAGAACTCAAAACAATCAAAGATACAGCAAAAAAATCCGAACTTAATACACAAATTACACAAAATCTGCATTTTATTTATGAAAACTATTCAAAATATGTCGAAAGAATCCCTGAAGGACCTGAAAAAGAACAAATCAAGCATCAATTTGATTACCTCAAAGATAAATATAAAGATTACATGAAACAACCAAATTAGTAGGCAAAATTATGTTCACATCCCCAGGCGAAATTGCACTGCAAACAAGCTTTTTTACCATATATTGGTATGGAATTTTCATGGCTTTTGCTATCTTAACAGGGGTTTTTTCTTCTCTCAAAATTGCAAAAAAATTCTATCCCTTTGTGGATACAGAAAAATTTTATGACCTAATTTTTTATGTGATTATCGGCGGAATTATTGGGGCAAGACTTTATTATGTCGGATTTTCTTGGGATTATTTTTCCCAAAATCTTTTCGATATACCCAAATTGTGGACCGGAGGATTATCAATCCACGGTGCGATATTGGGCGGTTTTTTCTTCGGACTTTTTTATGTCAAAATAAAAAAACTAAACCTATGGATGTATGCCGATGTAATCACTTTTGCCCTTTGCACAGGGCAAATAATTGGCAGATTGGGGAATTTTTTCAACTCAGAAGCTTTCGGAAAACCTACTAATTTGCCATGGAAATTATTTATTCCGTTGAATTCCCGTCTTGAAGGATTTGAAAATATAGCGTTTTACCATCCTACTTTTGCTTATGAAATGATTCTAAACGCATTTATCTTTTGTTTTTTATATTTATTATTAAAAAAATACCCGAAAAGACAAAATGGTTTAATATTTTTTTCTTACTTGATTTTATACTCTTTAATCAGAATTTTAGTTGAAAATATCAGAATAGATTCTGTTTTTAATTTTTTGAACATACCGATAGCTGTTTGGACAAGCTGTATATTGATTATAATTGGCTTTATTGGACTATTTTTGACTCAAAAAACAAAAGGAGTATAGCCAAAAAGCTATCTCCTTGAAGAAATTACCCCAATAAAATTTTAGTTTTAAATCCCGTTAATAATTATTCGCCATATTTAGGAGCAGATCGTTTAATAGCATTTTCTTCTGCTTTTTCAACTGATTCGTACTCTCTATTTTTGAGACCTAATTGAGTTTCAAGCTGTTTAGCAGTAGCCTCAAGTCTTTTTTCTTGTTGCTGAATCATCATTATTTGTTGTTGAATTCTTATATTTTCCTGCTGCAAAGCTGTCATAGCAGGGTTACTTGTTGAGCCGGATGATGAGCCGCCGCCAAGTAAACCACTGAAAAGTGAGCCTCCCAAAGCACCTAATTGAGCACCTTCTTGACCTCCAATAAGACTGCCAAGACCTCCAAGCAACCCCGGAAGCAATTGACCAAATGAACCGCCGCCACCACTGCTGCTGTTATTTTGCGCACTTAAAGCACTTATTTGTATATTGCCTTGCTCCATAGTAAGACTACAGGCTTGATCCGATAACGCTTGTTGTTGTGAAGATATTTGCATCCTCATCATCTCAAGGTTGTTGATCGAATTCAACAATGCAATTTTTCTTGCTGCGAATATAGCAACGCCCATTGGGTAACTCCTCGTTTCTCTCTCGATTGTAGGTAGTAAGTAAATAACTAAGTGTTCTTGTTTATATAAAAACTATCTACTTAAAAAAATTGCCAAAAAGCTTGCCCTGTCATGGTTTGAAGAAAATAGGCTGATTCTCGAAAGCATTGATATAACTAAAGCATGTACAGAATATATACTTTATATCTACATTTACATTTCTTAACAAATGAACGAATTATTAAAAAATGTAACGAAACTATCCAAAAATGAAATTGAGACCCACTTATATACTTTATATATACATAAGACATAACTCAAGCGGATGGAGATAAATAGTATGGCTTTTAACTTGACAGAAACTGACCGTAAATTAGCCCGTTTATATGCGGAAAAAAAGACTTGCAATGTGGAAAGTATATCGTCAGTAGACCCTGAAGATGTTTGGTACGGAATGAAATTTGTTGCTATGTATAATAAAACCCTTAATGAAATAAAACGAAAATAGTGCAAAAATAATTTATACTATTTCATGTAAAACATATATTAATAAAGATTTACTTCATAACACACACTAACTAACCTTAACCTAACTAAATTTTTGCCGGCTTTTGCCGGTTTTTTATTTTTTTAGGCAATTTTTTATATTGTTTTGTTTTTATATAATCACAGGTTAGTTTAAGTGTAAAGGAATGGTAAAATGACAACAATTAATAATGCTCCTCCAAAAGAAAGTCATACTGTAAGAAATACTTTGGTCGCAGGCGGAATAGGTGCAGCCCTATACGGTGGTTCTGCTGCAATTGCCCAAAAGGTAGTTATCGCTAACGCAGATACATGTACAGCTCTCGTGAATAAAATGGAAAATGATGAGTTTGTAAGTCAAGCAGTGAAAAAAGGAAAAGCTAAAATATTGGAAATTGCTGAAAGCGGAAAATTGGACTATAAACACCTCGGGAAAACTGCTCTTATAGGCAGTGCTGTTTTTGCCGGCATTTATCTCATAGGCAAAGGCATAAAAAGCTTATTCAGCAAAAACTAAATTTCAAAATCTTCAATTTCATCAGCACTTATGCGACCTGCATAAGCTGATATATCATCTATATTATGAAACAATCTGGCTTCCGCGGTTGAAGGTTCAACCATTGCACCCCATTCAATTCTTCCGTGATGCGAAGCCATAATATGTGCCAATTCTGCGAAATTATTGTTATTTGCCCACGCAAAACCGTAATATATATGGCTAATCCAACTTTTACCGAACTCTGTATTCCGTTCGACTTCGCCTGTTTCAACATTTACATTGTATTCAAACATTTTACCCAAATCATGAGTAATACAAGCGGCTATAATCAGCTCCTTGTCGATGTTTTGGTAGGCTGTCTCAAGTATTTTCGTGGCGAATTGAAGACATTCATAAATATGCAACAAAAGTCCTCCGACATAGTTGTGATGCATTTTTTCAGCGGCAGGGGATATTTTTAAAAGTTCTTTATTTTCCATCAAAATCTGCAAAGTCGCTTCCTTAAGTTTTTGATTTTGAAACTCATTCACATAAGTCAAAAGGGTATCAAAAATCTCGTCTCTTTGCTCTTGCGGTAAACCGACAGGAGCTTTTTTGACAAGTTGAATTTTCGTTATAGTACAAGTCTTGAAAGCTTCTTTATAAACAGAGCTCAAAACCTGAACTATATTGCCGTTTTTAATAGCATCCGCCTCAAGACTGTTCAAAATATCTTCCCAAATAACGCATTTGAATTCTTCTTTAGTCTCGATATCTTTGAGATAAAACCGTTTCATAATCTTATTTTCACGAGTTTTATCCGATATAACATTTTTGATTTTATAATTTTTTGACGGGGACAACATAAAAAAACCTTCTTTCTTAAGAATAGAATTCTATTTTAACAAATATAAAGCTCAATTAAAAGGTTCTTTCCATATAAATTATTATCGGGTAATATTAATTTATGGAAAAAATATTATATTTGGGACCAAAAGGTTCATATACAGAACTTGCAGCCGAAAAATCCACCCAAAATCAAGAGTTGACGGCTACAAATTCTATAAAAAAAATCATAGATACTATTGACCAAAATGAAAATATTTTTGGGATGATTCCTATCGAAAACTCTATAGAGGGCATTGTAAGGGAATCTATCGACAATTTGGTTCGAACAAAAGATGAAAAAATCCAAATCGTAAAAGAAATCATATTGCCGATTTCTCATTGTTTGATTACAAAAGCAACCAAAATTGAGAACATCAAAAAAATATATTCTCATCCGCAAGCTCTTGCACAGTGCAACAATTTCATAACAAAAAACATGCCGAATGTCGAAATAATTGCAACTTCGAGCACCGCAGAAGCTGTCAGACAAATTTCGAAGGAAAATGAAACCTTTGCTGCCATTGCAAACGAAAAAGCCGCCCAAATTTATCAAATCCCGATTTTGATGAAAGAAATAAATGACGAAAAAGATAACAAAACCCGATTTGTCCTGATTGGACGCAAACAACTGCCCAAAACAGGAAAAGACAGAACTTCTTTTGCATTTTCTACCCTAAATAAAGCAGGGGCTCTTGCTGATGTAATGAATGTATTCAAAAAACATTTTATAAACCTTTCCTACATAGATTCTCGCCCCTCAAAAAAAGAATTCGGTACTTATACATTTTTCATCGAATGTGAAGCTTATATCACCGATGAAAATATCCAAACAGCCTTAAAAGAAATTGAACCGCTGACAACTTTTATAAGATTCATCGGCTCTTATCCAAAAAATTAAATTAGCAAAAGCCCTAAAAGAAATTAAAGAATAAACATGCAATCTCCATAACTGTAAAAACGGTATTTTTGCTCGATTGCAGTTTGATAGGCATTAAAAACATTTTCTCGGCTTGATAATGCACTGACAAGCATAAGTAAGGTGGATTTCGGCAAATGGAAATTTGTCAAAAGTTTATCCACTACTTTAAACTCGTAACCCGGATAAATAAAAAGTTCGCTGAAATCTTTGCAAGCTTTGATTTCACCATATTTTGCGAAGGCTGTTTCGAGTGTGCGGACAGTTGTTGTACCTACTGCCACAATATTTTTGCCTTCGGTCTTGGCTTTTTTGATTAAGTCAGCTGTGCTTTTTGAGATTTCAAAACTTTCAGAATCCATTTTGTGCTCCAAGATATTTTCGCATTTTACAGGTCTAAAAGTTCCCAAACCTACATTCAAAGTTACAAAACCCGTTTCGACGCCTTTATTTTTGAGTGATTGTAGTATTTCATCGGTAAAATGAAGCCCCGCAGTAGGTGCTGCAACAGAACCCGGGGTTTGGGCATAAACTGTTTGATAACGACTGTCGTCAAGTTTTTTGATTTCTTCATCGCTCATTTGTCTTTGTATATAAGGCGGAAGAGGTGTCATACCGACTGAATCGAGCACTTTATAAAAATCACCTTCAAAAATCAAATCTACAAGAATTTTGGCATTGTCCAATCTCCCGACTATTTTTGCTTGGAGTTTTTCTGAAAATTCGATTATTGTGCCGTCTTTTACACGTTTGGCAGGTTTTATAAGGCATTCCCAAAATTTACCTTGTGTATTTTTGAGCAAAAATACTTCGATTTTGGCTCCTGTATCTTTTTTTTGTCCCATAAGACGTGCAGGGATGACTTTTGTGTTATTCAAAATCAAAACGTCATTTTCGGTCAAAAAATCTGTTATATCAAAAAAGTTTTTGTGTTTAATTTTGCCTGAAAATTTATCCATAACGAGCATTCTAGAAAGTTCTCGAGATGAGCTTGGCATTTGAGCAATAAGCTCTTCGGGCAAATTGTAATCGAATTCATTTACTAGCATTTTTTAATTGTACATTAAAAATATAAGGAAAAAGTATATTTTCTGCATCTTTATAACAATAATTTTTTTGTTAATTTAGCTTTACAAAAAATGGGATTTTAGGCAATTTTTTCATCAAAATCACGTTTATTAAAGTAGGTGGTTAAAAAATAAGGTTATGAATATGAGTTTTGAAACGAATGGCTTTTATAGTCCGTATAGTCCTGTCAGTGCAGTAGGTGCATTGGGTATGAATCCTTATATGATGGCGGCAATACCGCCTGTAACTTTGGAGCAATATAAAAACAGGCAAATGGTTACAACTTCTTTGATGGCTAATCAAGTTGATTTTATGGGAAAAATCAATCCTTTATTCAGTACTTCAAGAGACACAAGGCTTGGTATGACAAAAAGTTTGTTTGCACGTCAGGCGGATTTTTCAAATAGCTTTAGTCCTTATTCTATGGGCAATTTGGCTTATTCAAATAGAAATATCGGAAATTATGCTATGAATAGAGGGTCTTATGCTCTCGGGAATGGTTTTTCGATGTTGGCTTAAAGAAATAGTTCTTGTTTATTGAATTTATAATTATGTAAAATATAAAAATTAGAATATTAATTTTTTGTTAAAATATATTTGTTCCATACCTTTTCAAAGTATTATTAATTGAAATTACTTGAAAGGTATAAAAATTAATGAAAAAATATTGTCTTAATAAAAATATTGTTGAAAATGGTTATTATGAAGTGCATTTGGATATTTGTGAATATTTGCCGCCTATTGAAAACCAAATAAATTTGGGATTCCATGATAGTGCCTTAACGGCAATAGCCGAGGCTAAAAAATTGTATCCTGAAGTTAGTGATAAAATACAAGGTTGTCAATATTGCATAAGCACATTTAGCGAATCAATCAATATTAAGTTTTAAAAAAGCACCCTCTACAGGGTGCTTTTTTATTGAGAATTTTAAAATTTAAACTAAAGCTTTTGTTTTTGCAGATGCTTTTTGGCAAGCTTCTACAATAGTTCTTGCGGTAGCTGCCATTTCTATTGTTGAAGACAGTTTATTTACACAAGACCCTACGCCTATACCGCTTGCACCTGCAGCGAATGCCATAGGAGCTGTAGTGGAAGTGATTCCGCTGGCTGTCATTACAGGAATATCAATGTTTCTTGTCAATTCGATTGTGTTTGATATAGAAACATTCGCTTTTTCAAGAAGTCCTCTTGCACCTGTGTTTTGAACATTTGCAACTGAAGCACCTTCAGATTGAATCATATTAACGCCCATAGATTCTAGTTTTTGAGCCAATTGAATTTGTTCGGAAATATCAATATGCCCCGGAACAGTTACGCTCAAAAATACATCATCACCCACTAAGTTGCGAGTTTTTTGCGTAATATCAAGCACATCTTCAGCTGTGATTCGCAATCCTTTTTTGTATAAAGCATCATAGTTGCCGATTTCGATAGCATCAACACCCATATTTACAGCCATTTCAAGCTCTTGTGGGTTAATTGATGAAACAAAAATAGCAATATCTGTTAATTCTTTTGCTAAAGTGATAATATTTTTGTCAGCGGCGATATCTATAGCTGTAGCACCTGCCATATCTGCTGCACAAATTACTTTTTTTACGTTTTCGATATCAAAATTATCAATCCCTGCGATAATTTTTATCATAGATTTTTCTTCAATACTTCTCATCAATTTAGTGTTGTTCTTGTTCATTTTGGACCTCCGAAATAATAATAATTTACAAATAGTATAACATTAAAATATAATTAGAAAAGATAAACTTAGAAAGAAAATTTACATGGAACTTAAAGAATCATTAGAAATTATATGGAAAAATAGAAAATATGAGCCAAAGTCTTTGATAGAGGCTGTCAGCCATCTGAATGAAGAGGTCTCAAAAAGCCTCAAAGCACTTATGCGAAATGATATTAAAGAAGGGCAAAAAGAGCTTGAAGATGCATTTTCTTGTATGTTAATCGCAATGAAGATGATGAATATTGATTTGAAAAAAGTGGTTTATCGTCAAATCGAAAAAATGCAAACGGATTCCAGCAAGACAATGCATGTTTTTTCTGATAGAGTTGAAATGCGTATAGATAACGAAATAAAAGGCGGATGGAATATTTATTCTCAAGAAGATATTCAAGATGCACAAAAAATGGCACAAGAATTCAAATGTAAAATTGTTTGGGAAGGTGCTACTCAACTAAGTTTAGAGGACATGGTCAATAATGCAAAAAAAAACAAGAATAAATAAATTTATAGCTCAAAGCGGAATTGCATCTCGACGCGGAGCAGATGAATTGATTTTGGACAAAAAAGTGAAACTTAACGGTGTAATCATCACAGAACCAGGGGTTTTGGTCAGTGAAAGAGACGAAATAATCGTAAACGGCAAAAAACTTGAACCGTCAAAAAATGTTTATATGGTTTTTTATAAACCTCCCGGATATATAACGACCAAATCTGATGAAAAGGGACGTAAAACAATTTATGAATTTTTACCTGAACAATATAAGCATCTAAAGCCGACAGGCAGGCTTGATAAGGATTCATCGGGACTTTTGCTTATGACAAATGACGGTGATTTGATTCAAGAAATGACACATCCGAAAATCAAAATAGCAAAAGTTTACAGAGTTGCCGTCAAAGGCAAAATTCCAATGGCGAAACTTGAACAATTGGCACAAGGAATTGAAATTGAAAAAGGAAAAATTGCTTACGCTGATAGTGTTTTGCTTGATGCAAACAAAGATAAATCAGAGATTGAAATGACTCTTTATCAGGGTTATAACAGGCAAATTCGTAGAATGACAGATATGATTGGTTTTCCTGTGATTTCCCTGAAAAGAATCCAGCATGCTACTTTGAATCTTCAAGGGATGAATCGGGGCGATTACAAATTTTTGAAGCCAAAACAAGTGCAAGAATTAAAAAATCACATCAAAAAAATATCGGCTTCAATTTAGGCGAATTGTTTTTGGTTTCCGATTTTTATTTATGCTATATCTATATGAGAAGATATGGAAAAGTATGAATTTGAGATGTGTAAGAAGTTAAAATTTTTAATATGTATTTTTATAATTTTTTTAAGCATTCAAACTGCTTATTCTCAAGCAGTAGAAACAATAATTAGCCAAGAGCCCGAAATTTTAAAAGAAAAGACAGAAAACTCCATTGCGGATAAATCCAAAGAGAATAATACTTTTATTCAGGTAAAACCTCAAAAAGAACCTGAAGAAATAAGATTGCAAATAGAAGAAAATATTTTCAACAAAAATTTTGAAAAAAAATTTGATACAGGTGTCATAAAAGATATCAAGCTGATAGGGAGTCAGGATTTTATTTTTTCGTCAATAAGGCAAAGTAACGGAATTTCTCATTCTGTTTCTAACAATGAAACCGGGTTATGGGGTTTTAAAGGGCATTTTAGAGATAAATCCGATACAATGTTTTATCTTACGGCAATGCCTTATTTTAATTCTCAAGGTTATGAAAATGCTGCAAATAAATTGTTTGAATATTATATCAGGCGACCTCTTGATGAGCATCATACGCTCACTGTCGGGCAACAAAGAACCCCCAATACATTTGAAGGTTCAAGATCTATATTCGGCATGCCTGTCGGAAGAAGAGCTCAATTTGCGAGCAAATACAGTAATATTACCTCAATAGGTGCACAAGTTGCAGGTAATTGGGACAAAATTGAATACAGGGCAGGGGTTTTTGACACAGGAAGATTTTTGAAAAATACTTTCGAATCACCGCCTGAATTTGCAGGACTTGTAAGTTTTAAACCTATAAAAAATACCCAAAAATACGGCAAATTAAAATTCGGCGGCAGTTTTAACTCCGGCAAAAGAGAATACAGCTATAATGTTTACGCTGCACATTTGGTTTATGATTATAAAAGATATCATTTCGATTCAGAATACGCTTATGCCAATGGTTACAGCGGGCATACGATTTCAAGTAACAAATCATACGGTTATCATACAACTTTTCTTTATGATATCAGTCCTAAGATTCAAGCCTTTTGCAGATTGGATACGCTGAATGCTAATACCTCTTTGAACGGGCAGATTTCTACAGAATACACCGCAGGCATGCATTATTATCTTAAAGGGAGAAAAGCTAGACTGACCTTGAGTTATATTCATAATAATAATGATATAAAAAATGACAGCAACAGATTATTTTCGATGTTAGAATTATTACTTTAAACAGCACTAAAAACATTGAAGACAGATATATTTGTGATTATAATAGCTTAAAGAAAGATTTTGACAGGTAAAAAAATGGTAAAAGTTTCAATTATATACCACAGCAGAAACGGGCACACCAAAAAACAAGCTAAAGCTGTGTTCGATGGTGCTTCAGCGGTTTTAGATACTGAAGCAAAAATGTTTTCGGTCGAAGAAGTTGATGCAAATTTAGATTTTATTAATGCTTCTGATGCGATTATATTCGGTTCACCGACATATATGGGTACAATTTCTGCCAAGTATAAAGAATTTATGGAAAACACGTCAAAAATTTGGTTTAAACAAACTTGGAAAGACAAATTAGCTGCAGGTTTTGTAAATTCTGGCTGGGCAAGCGGAGATAAATTGAATTCTTTAAATCAGCTTGCAATTTTTGCCGCACAACATGGCATGGTGTGGGTTAGTTTGGGACTTATACCAGGGGATTTATTAGGGAATCCTGAAACAAAAGATATAAATAGATTGGGAAGTTTTTTAGGAGCAATGTCTTGTTCCCCGTTTGACCAATCTGATGAGTTTGCCCCTCCAAAATGTGATTTACAGACGGCAAGATTTTTAGGCGAAAGAATTGCTAAATCAGCTCACAGATGGGCTAAAGGCAACAGTTGAAAAAATTAATCCAAGTAAAAAGTCGTTACTACTTTATGAGATTCTTCAGCATAAGAAATAGCTTTATGCAAAGTTCCTGAAGTATGCGATACAAAGCAAATTAACTGTTGACAATCGTCAATAATTTCTCTGTTGCAAATTCTGCTAGCATCCGCAAGAGTCATCATTGCTCTATCAGGATGTTCAACTATATTCGGGATGCCGATTAATTGGTCTTGAACATCGGATGGTTGTTGACCGATAGTTTGCGGCAAAATAACTTTAAGATTGTGAGGATTGGCTTTCATAGCTCCTCTGATGGCAGCTGCGTTAGTTCCTGAAGAACCTCCCGATGTAATGATGGTATTCCCTTGAGAAGCCAAAGCAAAAGTGAGCGTTTCAATGATTTGTTGATGCGTAATAGGCAAATTACGACTGCCAATTATTGCAATCAGTTTTTCAGCTTTTTGAATTGTTGCTAATTCATGTGCCAATTGGTCTTGAATATCCGGACAATCTTCGCAGCCTACTTTTTCCATATCTTCGCCGGTTGGAACCATAATCGTTTGCTCTTTATCTTCTGCCATTTACTTATACCTTCCTGAACAATCTGCCTAATATTAAACTATAATAGTACATGAACAATAAATTTGTCTATAATATTTATTTTAAGTATTATATATATTATCATTAAAATTATTTTTTGAAAATCTTGAGCGTTAAAAAAGTGAGTCGCACAGCAAAATTGAGCAGTTTTATATATGATGCGGCACCGGATTTAGAGGAGTAGATGAAAGAACTTTTAACAGGATTAAATGAGCCTCAGCTTGAAGCTGTTAAGCAAGAGACAGGAGCTATGCTGGTTTTGGCAGGAGCAGGAAGCGGCAAAACTCGTGTTTTGACAACCCGCATATCAAATTTAATTCGAAATGGTGTCAATCCGAGAGAAATTTTGGCTGTAACTTTTACAAACAAAGCAGCCAAAGAAATGAAAGAGCGTCTTGAAAAAACCCTCGGAGCAGATATTGTAAAAAACCTTTGGGCAGGCACTTTTCATAGTATTTGTGCCAAAATTTTGCGTTTCGATGTCAAAAATTATAAATCCGAAGAAGGCAGAAATTGGGCGGAAAATTTTACTATTTTTGACCAAGATGAATCCATGTCGCTTATCAAACAAGCTCTTAAGGCGGAAAATCTTGATGACAAAGTTTATGCTCCGCAAATGTTAAAAAGTGTTATCTCGATGGCAAAAAACAAAGGGCAAAGTGCTTTCGAATTCGCTACAAAAGCCAGAGATTACCGTTCAGAGAAGATTGCACTTGTTTTTGACAGGTACGAAAAACTGCTCGCTGAAAATAACGGGGTTGATTTTGATGATTTACTTCTCTTGACTGTCAAACTTTTGGCTTCGAATGAAGAAATTATGACAAAATATTACAATCGTTTCAGACATGTTTTGGTGGATGAGTTTCAAGATACAAATCAAACTCAATATCAGCTCATAAATTCAATTTATTCTGCCTTAAAGCCGGAAGCAGAAATCCCTTCTGACAAAAGTCTTTGTGTTGTAGGTGATGTCGACCAGTCTATTTATAGCTGGCGTGGAGCGGATTACAAGATTATTTTGAATTTTCAAAAAGACTATAAAAATTCAAGCTTGATAAAACTTGAGCAAAATTATCGCTCAACAGAGACAATTCTTGAGGCAGCGAATAAAATTATTTTGAATAACACCGAAAGGCTCAAAAAAAATCTGTTTTCAACAAAAGGCAAAGGAGAAAAAATCACTCTTTATGAGGCAGCTTCTGAATCTGATGAGGCGGGATTTATAGCTCGCAAAATTATGAGCAAAGTTACTTCAAAACAAAATTATAATGATTTTACTGTTTTGTATCGTACAAATGCTCAATCTCGTGCGATTGAAGAAGCTCTTATGGCAAAAGGCATCCCATATAAAATTATCGGCGGGCTGAAGTTTTATGACAGAAAGGAAATCAAAGACACTGTTTCGTATCTGAAAATACTTTTCAATCCCAGCGATAATGTTAGTCTAAAACGTATTATAAATGTGCCGAAACGCTCTATAGGCAAAACGACAATCGAAAAATTAGAGCATATTTCACAAGAAAAAGGCATAAGTATCCTTGAAGTTATTGAAGAAATTGATTCTGAACCTGATTTTAATATTAGAACAAAAGGTATTTTGACGGACTTTTTAGATTTACTCAAAAGGCTCGGTTCGATGCAATCAGCGATGAGTTTGAATGAATTTATTTCATTTTTACTCGAAAAAACAGGTTATATTGACGAATTAAAAGCCGAAGACACTGTAGAATCCCAAACAAGGCTTGAAAATTTGCAGGAATTTATAAATGTGGCAAAAGAATTTGAAGAAGAAAACGAAGTCGTTGATTTTGGCGATTTTCTCTCTCAAGTTGCACTTGTGAGCGATGTTGATTCACTTGATGAAACAGCAGAGTCCGTAACGCTTATGACGCTTCACTCCGCAAAGGGTCTTGAATTCCCTGTGGTCTTTATTGCAGGACTGGAAGACGGGATTTTCCCCCATTCGAGGGTTCAAAATTCTAATTCTGAACTTGAAGAAGAACGTAGGCTTATGTATGTGGGTATTACAAGGGCACAAGAAAAATTATTTTTGACCCATGCCAAAAGACGGCAAATTTGGGGCGAATTCAAATATTTTAGTCCGAGCAGATTTTTGGATGAAATTCCTTTTAAACTTGTCGAAGAAATAAAATCAGGCGGCATGGTGCAATCTGAAAGTACTTTCAAAACAGCTGTTGACAGTATCAAAACAAAAAGAAATATCGATGTTTTGCCTGCTTCATCAGGGACTTCTATGGGGTTTGGCAAAAATTTTATAGCTCCGCAAATTAAGAAAAAAATAGACCAAAATCCGCCAAAATCGGCTCAAAAATTTGAATTGCGTCCCGAAGAAAAAAAGGTCGATAAAGTTATTAATTCTATTGCCGATGCGAGAGCTGCCATTGAGCGAATCAAAAACTTAAAACCGAGCTTTGAGCCTAAGTCAGAACCTATTTTGAAAGAAAAAAATATTTTGGCAAAAGAGCCTAAAAGGCAACAAATTTTTGGTGTGAATACAAAAGTCTTCCATGACAAATTCGGCAAAGGCATAATTACGGAAGTTATCGAAATTAGTTCCGCTTCAATGTATGTTATTGAATTCGACAGTGGGCTGAAAAGGTCTCTGGATGCCAGTTTTGCCAAGTTAACAAAGCTTAATTAACATTGCTTAAGAAACCCCTTTACGAATTTCTTTAAACAGTTTAAAATGAATTGGTAAAGACATTTTTTATAAGAGATTATAAATATATATGATGATTCGAGAGAAAATGCCACCGTGGTTGCATACACCGGATTCATCGCCTGGGTTGGAGAGTCGTTATCATAAAGGAATTGATTTCTCACCGAACAGGCGGACTCAAAAGAACAACATAAATTTAACCTATGATATAGGTCTAAATTTACAAAATAAAAAAGACAGTATAAAACTATCAAAAAAACCCTTGAAAGTAGGTGTATCTACACAAACAACTTTCAGGGGTTTTTCAATGGATAAAATATCTAAAACATCAAGAAAACAAATCAATTCAAATATTCTTTCAAAATCACTTGAAACCCTAAAAAAAATAAGTCCTCAACAATATGAGGAATGTGAAAAAATTATCAATGAATTCACAAGTGTAGTAAAAAATAATTCTAAATTTCGTCAAAAACTAGGTTTTTCAGAATTTCAATCCCAGTCTATGAACAAAAAAAATCTTTGGGAAATCCCTGAAGAATCTTTTTTGAAAAGATTTGCCAAAGCTATTGTTTCTCCTGTGGTATTTTTGGGCAAAAAAGTTTTAAGATTAGCATTTGATAATAAATTCGGTGAAAAACATTTTTCGCAGATTTATAATAATATTCAAGAAAATAAAAAAATTGAGAAAATAATAAATAACTATAATAAAAACGTGGTTGGGCTGTTTCATTCTGTTGAAAAATGGGAAAATGCCTATCGCAGTCGATTTGGTTTTGAGCAAATTAAATCTGATGACAAATTTTTGATTCCGGAAGATGAACTCATAAAAAGTTTGCGAAAAAGATCTTTTGATTCTATTAATTCAAATATCAGTAATTATAGTGCAAAAAGTTTAAGCACCGGAACCAGAGTGGCTTCAGGAATTGTAGGAGCTGCCTTTTATGGGGTTGATGCATACAATACAACAATGAAATTGTCGGATGATGAAAAAATTTCCGCAAAAGAAGGCAAATTAAAATTCGCACAGCAAATGATAAGAATTACACTTGCCTCTTATTTTACAGCGACAGCCTTTGGGTTGTTCCACAAACAAACAAACAAATCGATGCCGATAGCTTTGGTGGTTTCTGGTGCAATGGTTGTAGCTTCAGAGATTTTAGGGCGTATGTTGGTCGGAAATCCTATTTTGCCTACCAGCAAAAGAAAATTGGAAGAAATAAATGAAAAAAACAAAAATTCTGATAATTTGGTCATTAAATTCGGACGTATGCTTAGCGGAGAGTCAAAAACTTCTAACGATAAAAACGAAAAAGACAGCGATTATAAAATTGTTTTAGACGACAAATTCATCAAGCAAAGATATGCAGGCAAAATTTTCGGCAAGGAGCAGCCTCAAAATGTTTCATTCAAAGGATTTGTGCCTAAAAAATATAAAAAAACCGAACTTGTTAAACTATTGCAAATTTTGGAAAAAATTGACCCGAATTTAAGTAAATATTACAAAGAAAATATTATAAAGAATTTGGCTAGAAAGAATCCGAATTTGGTTATTGATAAGTCTTTTGAAAAAACAATAAAAGATATAGACGAAATCGAAATCGGCGAATATATGCCAAAATCAAAAAAAGTCAAAAATGCTTTTCTTTCACCAATAGAATGGGTCAAAAATATTTTTGTCAAAGGATTTGACTTTGTTAAGAAAATTTTAAACGGAAAAAAAGAATCTCCTAAATCTGATACAGCAATTCAAAAAATCGAAAAAATGGGACTTTCAGGCAATTATCATTTGGAATTAGAAGATTTTAAAAAATCGCCGACTTTCACTCAAAAATCCAATTTTACGGATGGACAAAAAATCGAATCTTTTGCAGAAAGCTTTTTACATTTGAACGAAAAAGGCTTTAACGATGAAATTCAAGGAATCCAAAATTCTCTTGAATGGTTGAAAAAAAATCTAAAAATTGATAAAAAAGACAAATCTGATGTTGATGTACTTATAAATAAAATTCTTGATAATAAAGAGAATCCCGAAGTCAAAAAACATTTGAAAAAAATAGGCGATACTATGAATAAAATGTCTTTTGCCGCTTATGCCAAAGATTATGCGGATTATGATGCTTCAAAATATGCTGTAGTAAATAATTATACTGCCAGAATTTTGTCCACAACATTCCTTGTGTTTGATGCTTACAATTTGACTATGCTTCATAGTAACGATAAGAAAAAATCTGTCGATAACGGTGCTCAATACGCTTCACAAGAGGTTACAAGAACTGCAATGTCTTCTTATATAATAAGTGCAACCAATGCTGCATTCCAAGGCTTGTACAATTCAAGTCTTGCCGGTGCATTATCATTAGTGGCATTGTCTTCAGGTTTAATAGCAGTTATTTCGAGATTGGCGGTAGGAAATGCAATTGTACCTAAGAAACAAGAAGAATTGCTTCTTAGAGAAGAAAGAAATAAAAATAACCCTATACTGAAAATAACTTCTGCGATGGTCGGCAAAAAAATAAAAAAATCGGAAGCGAAATAAAAAGTTAAAGGGAGAGCTTTAACTTTTTTGAAGCTGGACGAGAGCGACGTAAAAATCTTTGATTTCACAGGAGCAAAAAATCGGAAGCGGAATAAAAAGTTAAATCTAAGGGCATAAAATTCAAAACATAAAGTTTTGTAAACAGCCTTAAACCCTATATCTGATTGACTATAAAGGTTTTTGGCATTTTTTATTTTAACAAAAGACTAAAGAAATCTAAAAACTCGCCGATATAAAAAATGTGTTTAAAATTAAAATTTCAGTGTCGTTGGTGTTCAAGGAGAAAAAGTCAAATGGTTGGTATTAATCTAAATGGTGTGGTTCATGGACGAGAGTTAAGGTCAATTGCCGGCGAGATTTTCAATAAAGCAAAATCTCACAATCCTTCGGCAAAAGCTGATACGTCGCAAAAAAACATTAATGAAAATCCCTTTAAAGATTTTAACAGTGGTTTTGTCGAATTTGTTCCTGAAGAAACAAAAATTGCAAAGGCAGGATTTGAACAAAATACCTTGCAAATAGACCAAGGGATTCAAAAAACAGTGAATTCACAAGCTGCAATCGACAATTATAGCCGTTTTGCAACGAAATATCCAAGTGATAAACTTGGTGAAGAATTATTCGGAAAAGTTTCAGAAGGCGGAATTGAAATTAATTCTGCTACAAAAGACAGGGCAGGCAAAAATCCTTTTGCATTTTTGGCTCATTTGCCAAAAGATCAAAAAGAAGCCTTAAATGAAGACCAATTGCGTAGCATTTTCGATGCTATTGCAAATAAAAATTAAATTTAAAAATCCGCAATTTATGTAGTCGAACAGGAATAATTTTGGTACCTTTATTTCTGATGAACGAATCATTTTTGGCTGCAAAATACGGCGAAACACGACCAAAATTTTAAACAAAGACAGACGACCAAAAAATTAAACACAACACAACTACCGCCCTCACAGGCGGTTTTTTTTATTGATGATTTTTATACCTCGCAATGTCTTTTAACGCTTTTTTATCCGAGGTTTGCCAGATTTCGGACAAGTATTTTAATTTAGCATTGCTTAAAAATCCTTTTGTATTTACAACCCTAAAACCCGACAATAAGGATAATACTATCGTAATTCCCTTAAGAAATGGATGACTTTTAGTGTCAGTTGCTCTTGCCTGAAGCCCTTGAAGTTCTTTTACAGCTCTCTTTTCAGCATCTTCACTACCCAAAATAAAATAATCGACAGGTTTTTTTAAATCCGTTATGCCTTTTAAAGCTTTTATCTCGCCGACTTCAGAGTATTTATTTAAAATCGCAAAAATATTTGTGGCTGTTTCTGCCTCCAAAATCCTTGGAGAATGGATTCCTATTGCCCCGAAATTCGGTGCATATTGCTGATTTTTGGAAGTGCAATGTCTTGTAATTTCCATTTTTGCTCCTTATACGTATTTAACTATCCTGAAAAAAATAATTGCTATTTTATATAAAAAAACAATTACATTCTGTAATATTTTTGATTAAAAAATACATTTTCAAAATAAATATTAAATTTGCAACTTTTGTGCTATCTTAAAAAAATGAACAATCAAGACCTCAAATACTGGATAGCACTCTCCAAATGCGATTTTGACAGCATTTATACTGTCGAAGCATACAGACATTTCGGGTCAATTCAAGAAGTTTGGCACGCATCTACCAGTGATGTCGCCCAAATAGAAACAATTGGCCTGCAAAAAGCCTCAAATATGGCTGAACGCAAAAAAACAGTCAATCCTGATGAAGCTTTTGACGAAATTATGTCTCGCAACATCCAAGTTTTGACATACGAAGATACCGATTATCCGGAGAGGCTCAGGCAAATCCACAATCCGCCTGCAAGTCTTTTCATAAAAGGCGATTTGAGTGATTGTAACTTGGATAAAGTTTTGGCGGTAGTCGGAAGTCGAAAAGCCAGCCATTCGATATTAGAAATTTTAGGCAAAATCATTCGCACTTTGCCAAGCCCTGATATCACAGTCATTAGCGGCATGGCTCTGGGCATAGATACTTGTGCCCACCAAGCAGCCTTGGATGCAAATCTCAAAACAATAGCCGTTCTAGGCGGTGGTTTTGATTTTGTCTATCCGACACAAAACAAAAATCTTTTTGCAAAAATAATCGACGGCAACGGTGCTGTTTTAAGCGAATATTACCCTACTATTGAACCGATAGCCTGGCAATTTCCTCATCGCAACAGGATTGTAAGCGGAATGAGCAAAGGTGTTTTGGTCGCAGAAGCTGCAGAAAAAAGCGGTGCGCTAATTACTGCACATTTGGCACTTGAGCAGAACAAAGAATTGATGTGCATACCCGGGCTAATCACCAATCCTAATGCAAAAGGAACAAACAATCTGATAAAATCAGGAGCAGCACTAATTACAGAAGCACAAGATATTATGGATGCCCTAAACTGGCAAAATGAAACCGTTTCGCCTCATCAAAAAGAAAAAATCGAAAACAAACTTCTTGACAATGAACAAAAAGTGTATAAAACTCTTACTTTAGAGGCGAAGTCTATAGACGAGATTTTAAAAGAAACAGCTCTTAGCACTGCAGAGCTGATGGTGATTTTGACTTCTCTAGAACTTCAAGGCATAATAAAGCAGATTCCACAAGAAAAATTTATCAGGATATTATAAAATAATGGCAAAAATTAAAGAAAAAACCCAAAAAACTGAAAAAAAACCCAAAAAAGAAAAACAGGAAAAATCACTTGTAATAGTTGAGTCTCCTGCAAAAGCCAAAACTATCAAAAAGATTTTAGGCGAATCTTTTCAAATAGAAGCAAGCTACGGGCACATCAGAGATTTTCCTAAAAAAATCATGGGCTTTGATGCGGAGAATGACTTTGCTCTAACTTTTGCCGTTATTCCCGAAAAAGAAAAAGTAGTTAAAAAACTGAATGATGCCGCCAAAACTGTTGACAATATCTACCTCGCACCTGACCCTGACCGCGAGGGAGAAGCAATAGCTTGGCATATTGCAGAAGTTTTGGACACTAAAGGCAAAAATGTCTACAGAATAGAATTTAACGAAATTACGTCAACTGCCATCAAGCACGCTGTCGAAAATCCTCGTCCCATTGACATGGATAGAGTTTCAGCACAACAAACAAGACAAGTCTTAGACAGATTGGTAGGTTACAAACTTAGCCCGCTTCTTTGGGACAAGCTCAAAAACCGCACCCTATCAGCAGGTCGAGTGCAAAGTGTTGCCCTGAAATTGATTTGCGATAAAGAAAAAGACATCGAAGCCTTTGTTCCTGTCGAATATTGGACAATTGATGCTGACTTCCAAAAAGGAAAATCTGAACCTTTTAAAGCAGAACTCAGCAAATATCAAGGCAAAAAAATTGAAATCACCAATGAAACAGATTCAAAAAAAGCTGTTTCGGATTTGACACAAAAAAATGTAAAATTTAAAGTCGACAAAATCACTGTCAGGAACTCGCAACGCAAGCCTACAGCACCTTTCATAACAAGTACTCTACAAAGAGAAGCCAGCAACAAACTTGGCTACGGCGTTGGCAAAACAATGCAGGTCGCACAAAAACTTTATGAAGGTATCGACTTGGGCGATGGTCCTATCGGTCTTATAACCTACATGAGAACCGATAGCACAAGAATTTCAGATGAAGCAACTTTAGCAGCAAAAGAATATATTTTGGAAAATTTTGGCGAAAAATACTACCCGAATGAACCCAATATTTATGCCAAAAAAGGTAAAAATGTCCAAGATGCTCACGAAGCAATCAGACCTACTTATGTGGAACACACCCCTGATTCCATCAAAAATCGTCTTAGTTCTGAGCAATACAGACTCTACAAAATTATATGGGAAAAATTTATCGCTTCTCAAATGACAAACGCAGAAGTCCAAAATACCACAATCGAAATTGAAGGAGCAGATTACACCTTCAAATTGGGTGCAAGCAAAGTCAATTTCAAAGGATTTTTGATTGTTCAAAAAGATGATGAAGAACTCCAAAAAGCTGAAAAAATGCCTGACCTCAAAGAAGGCGAAGCCGTTGATTTGCTCAAACTTCACCCCGAACAACACTTTACACAACCGCCTGCAAGATACACCGAAGCAAGCCTGGTAAAGATTTTAGAAGAATATGGAATCGGCAGACCAAGTACTTATGCTCCGATTATTTCAAAAATTCAACAACGAAATTATGTAATCAAAGAAGAAAAAAGCCTTGTGCCGACAGTTTTGGGCAGAACTGTTGATGAACAATTGGGAGGGCATTTTCAAGATATTATAAATTACGAGTTCACCGCTAATATGGAAAATAAACTCGATGATATCGCAGAAAAAAATGCAACTTCTACAAAAGTTTTAACTGATTTTTACGGTCCTTTCATCGAAAATGTCGAAAAAGCCAACAAAGAAATGGAAAAAGTCGATATTTTAACAGGCGAAAATTGCCCTAATTGCGGAAAACCACTCGCTCTAAAAACCAGCAGGTGGGGGACACAATTTATGGGCTGTACAGGTTATCCTGAGTGTAAAACCTCTGTACCTTTGACAAAAGATCAGAAAAAAGCACCTGAAGACAGACCGAGCGAAGAAAAATGTGCAAAATGCGAAGCTGATATGGTTATCAGATATGGTCCTTACGGCGATTATCTGCTTTGCACAAATGAAGATTGCAAAAATAAACAAAAAATCATAATAAAAACAGGAGTAAATTGTCCAAAATGTGATGGCGAACTTATTCAAAAACGCTCAAGATATGGTAAAATATTTTACGGATGCAACAAATATCCTGATTGCGATGTAGCACTTTGGGGTCAACCAACAGGCGAAAAATGCCCTGAATGCGGTTCATTGCTTGAACTGAAAAACTATAAAAAAGGTGATGTAATAAAATGTTCATCCAAAACTTGCAAATATCAAAAAAATTCTGACGGAGAATAAAATATGGTTAAGCTTGGTTTAATCGGAACTCCAATCAAACAATCACTTTCACCAATCATTCACAATACTGCCTTTGAAAGCCTTGGTATGATTGGGAGTTACGAATTGCTCGAAACTGAACCTGAAGATTTGATTGAAAGATTAAAATATCTTAAAACCCACGATTATTTAGGTTTTAATGTTACAATTCCGCTAAAAATCCCTGTAACTCTGTTTTTGCAACAGGTCGATGATATTGCAGACCTAGCAGGCGCAGTAAATACAGTCAAAATTTCCGAAGATAAATACCTGTATGGCTACAATACAGATGTATACGGCTTTGTGGAAGGAATTCCTCCTTCTATCCGAGCATCTTTGAAACAAAAAAAAGCAGCTATTTTAGGAACAGGTGGTGTCTCAAGAGCTGTCGTGATAGGACTTTCACAAATCGGGATAAGAGAAGTAACTTTTTATTCGACAGACATCCTAAAAGCCAAAGAAATTTGCTATTTTTTAAATCAAAAATTCCCTATGATGCAATTTAATGTCCACAATTATGCAAATAACATAAATTTGTCTGAATATGCAATCATTATAAATACCACACCTCTTGGCACTTTTGGTAAATATTGCGGCGTTTCACCTCTTGAAGACCACGTTATGGAAACATTAGACCCCCAAGCTGTAGTTTATGATTTAGTTTACAATCCTAGACAAACTGAATTTTTAAAACAAGCTCGGAAGCGAAATCTTAGAACTGTTGAAGGTATCGAAATGCTTATTCATCAAGGCATTAAGGCTTTTGAAATTTGGACGGGGCAAAAACCTCCGATTGATAAAATCAGAACAGAAGTGATGAAAAGGCTCTAAATTATAAGCTATTTTTTTTCATAACTTTGTGAAGAAAAAAATGCTCCCAGTCTTGATTCCAAAATACTTGCAGTTTTCATAAATTCAATCAAATCCTGCATATTGCTTTCTTTTTCACCATAGGGAGTATCTTTGAGATTGACTATATGCTCCATGTTTTTGTACAAAGTGTCCAATTTGCCCACAGTGTTGTTGAGATATTTTCTGGATTTGAAAAACGGTAAAACTCCAAACAACCAACCTCCTAATTTTGTCCTTGAAAAATCATTTATTTTATTTTTAAACCCTTTGTTAATAGAATCCAATTTTTCTGCAATTTTGTGGCTCATTCGATAAAAATCGCCAAGATTTTGATATTCTTCTTTGACCTGAACCAAATCATTTTCACGTTCTTCTTTTTTGGTCAAAAGCTCTCGCAGTTTGTCATTTTTGTCTTTTGGATTCGTTATACAAACCAAACGAATTTGATCATCAATAAGATCGATTTCTTTTGAAATTGTATGAATTTTGATTTCAAGCCTGAAAGCTATTTCATCAAGCTCAACAGCAGCAGTATCTTCTAGGATTTTACTGTCTAATTCATTGAAACGCTTTGGAGGCTTGATAGAACTCACAGGTGCATTAAGCCCCGTCGGAATAATATTTACATATTTTTCCTGAATAGTGCCTTTTTTAACATGTTGAAAAGTATTTTTGTCGTCTGTTTGCGACATAATTATATACCTTTATAGCTATATAATTTGTTATCGGCAAAATTTCAAAAAACTTAGTACTCTATGCGAAGGATATTTAAAATACACAATTGCGACGTTTTGACGCTAACCGATTATAAATTCAAACAACACTTTTTATATTTTTTACCGCTTCCGCATGGGCAAGATTCATTTCTTCCAATATTTCCGGCATTTACAGGGACTTTTGACTGCTCTTTATTTGCAAATCCCATCAATTTACTAAATGCCTCGGATAAATACAATACAGTAGTCGATGAAAATTTTGAGGATTCCAAATATTCATATTTATATTTTTTTTCAATCGCTTTAAAAGACTTGAAACTCTCGCCTGTAGCTTCATTGACTATATTCAAAAACTTTTTGCTGTCAGGTGAATATGCCATTTTTAAAACAAAAGGCGGGATTTTTTCACTTTCCAAAAAATTTCTGATACATTCTTTATATCCGTCGATTCGTTTATAATTTTCATTGTTGAAAATACTCAAAAACGTCTCCAAAAAAGGAATTACAAAAAGACCCAACTCATCATCATAAACCAAAGCTATGTCATAAGGGCGATTATTTGAAGCAAAACCTGATGCAGCTGTCTCCAAAAAATCTCCGGATTCAGATGAAACATCAAAATAACTCAAAGTCTCAGGATTTTCTATCAATTCTGTAATCTCTGATTTAGAAGGCTTTTTCGCTCCTTCGACAAACTCATTAAACAAACCCAAAAGTGCATCAGCTTTTTTATTTATCGTAACAACTTGCTTCGATCCGAAAAATTTTTCAAATAATTGACCTGTTTTTGTAATTTCTGCCTGAATTTCTGACAATTTATCAGGATTATCCTGATAAAGCATCTTAGGGTTTTGTATTTGCTTCGCAACAGCAAGACGAAAAGCCTTTTCTTCCTGCGATTGAGAAATAACTTCATTCAATTCGAGCATATAATATTCACCTTTGTAGCGAAAAATTCTGGCAATGATATACTGCCCCAACCCTACCCCTCGAAAATTAGTCATTTTGACCATAGAATAAGCCGCATAAGTCTTTTCATTAATAATATTAAAAAGTTCAAAACCTATTTTGAGAAGTTTTTTTATCTGATAAACAGAAGAAATATTATCTTTTAACGCTTCTACGATTTCTTTTTCATCTTTTTTAAGAGTTTTTTTATTCAAATACAAATCAAAAATAGTTTCTCTTTCATCGCCGATTCTGCGTTCAAAAATATAAGGCATCAAAACTTTTTGCAAATTATCATTCGCACCGCCTTGAAAACCTATCATCTGCAAATATGAATTCCAATCGACAGAAACTGTTTCATCATTATAAACAAACTCTGCAAGCTGATTTATAACATTCCCTACTAATTCTACCGTCTTTTGATTAATCATCCTAAATCCTCTTTCAATTGTGCAACAACACCATGCCGCATAAGCGTCTGATTGTTTTTCCTATACGAATAAAATAAATCATTAGAGCAACTTGTGCAATACTCCATCATGTCAATATCCATAATGCCACTTTCAATTGATTGGTAGGCATTTATTTTTTTTAAATCCATTTTATCCCCGAAACAAATATCCTCATAACTACCTTCCAATGAATACTCAAGGGCTTCTTTTACCTCTGATGAAACACTAAAGCAACAATTTGAAATACATGCCCCGATTGCCACGCTGATATTTTTCGGATGAATTCCCATATCTTCAATCATGATTTTACACGCTTTTTTGGTTATCCCCGCAGCCGTTCCCCTCCATCCTGCGTGCAATATTGCTGCGACATTATCTTTTTTTGAATACAAAATCACAGGAACACAATCTGCAAAACACATTACTACAGTAACATTCGGCACTGTTAAAATTATCCCGTCTGTTGCTTGGAAATCTTTTTTTGCATCCCAAAGATTATCGACAATCGCTATATTGTTTGTATGTTCTTGATTTGGAATTATTATATTATATTGAACATTTCGTACTTTTTGAAATTCGACATAATCCTCTTGTTCTGACAAATTCGGAGTGGATTTCTTGATAAAATCCAATTCCATCAAGAAATTTTCTCTGTCTTGAAAATTTTTCATATCCAATCCTCTAGTCGAAAAGGCATGGTGCAAGCCATTGAGCTTTGTCGATTCAAAATATTTTATGCTATTTTTTTCTTTTTCTTTGAACATAATTTCAAGTATAAGAAAGATATAAAAAAAAGCCATCTTTATTTTAAAAGACGGCTTTTTTAATATTTATAATAACTACTACGAAATTCTTTGGAACATATATCCGATTCCGCGAGCTGTAAGAATCAACTCAGGATTCGCAGGATCAGTTTCCAATTTTGAACGTAATCTTGAAATGTGAACATCAACTACACGAGTATCAATTCTGTGGTCCGCAGGATAACTCCATACATACTGAAGAATTTCGTTTCTTGAAAATGCTTGACCTGAATTATTAACAAGCAATTCTAACAAGCTGAATTCCATGCCTGTGAGTCTGATTCTCTCGTTTTTGCGGAAAACTTGACGACGAGATGTGTCAATTTTGATATTTCCTGTCGTGATAACATTTTTTGTAACTTTTGCCGAACTTGTAGTCTCTTTACCGTTTGTTCTTCTAAGAACAGCTTTTACACGAGCTTCAAGTTCTTTTGGACTGAAAGGCTTGATTACATAGTCATCAGCACCGAGTTCGAGTCCTGTAATTCTTTCTGAAACATCTCCAAGAGCTGTCAAAATAATAATCGGAACATCAGATGTTCTTCTGACTTCTCTCGTTACACCATAACCGTCTAATTTTGGCATCATTATATCCAAAATTATCAAATCGGGATTATGTTTTGCGTACATCTCCAAAGCTTCTTCACCATCAGCGGCAGTGATAACTTCGTATCCTACCATTTTAAGACGAGTTTCGAGGATTCTTCTGATACTCGCTTCATCATCAACGACTAAAATTCTTTCTTGATCGTTTATTTCTTCTTGCAAAATTTCATTGTTGTCTGTCATATGTCCCGCCCTTACCAGAAATATTAACTAATATTACTATATCTAAACATAAATATATATTATTACAAAATTTTAATTTATGTAAATATATATTACCACAAGATTTCAGATTTTTAAAGGAGAATTTCAAAAAGCAAAAAGGCAGAGATTTTCATCGCCGCCTTTTATTTTTAGTCAGGTTAGTTATAAGTTATTTATTAGTTTTCTTTTTTCTTCATCATATAGCCGATTAAGCCAAGTAATGCTGCACCAGCTGCTGTATAAGCTAAGACCAATTTGTTGGATACTTCAGTTTTAGGAAGATGCCCTTTGATATTTTCAAAAGCTGTTTCAATTTCATCACTTATTATAAGAGTGGTATTTTTCATAGTTTTTTCATATTGTTCTTTGGTTACTTTAGAATTAAGAGTTGTATCTTTTGTAATACCTAAACCTTCTGCGGTCTTTTTAAAATTTTCAAACATTTTAGTTGAAATATTAACAGCACCTGTGTGAGCTTTAAGCTCTACTGCACTACCTGAATTTTTAACAAATTGTTCCAATTGTTCGCCATTTTTGGTTGCTGTGCCTCTTGCAAAGGTAACAACACCTTCCTCATCCTTGATTATATGAATCGCATTTTCTGCATCTCCGATAATAACCGCTCCAGCCTTGCCTTTTTCTAATTTGCTTGCAGCTTCTTCTATTCTAGTCAATTCGTCTTGTTCAGCTTTTACAGCATTTGAGGCACCTTCTGTCAAGACATGTTTCATTTCATTTAAGCTATTCTGATTGAAGCCAATCTTAGAAAGTTCAATTTCATTTGTTCCCTCTGGGAAAAGTGTTTTAAAGAGTTTAGCATTAACTTCAGCAATCTCATCAAAAGAAGCTTTTGCTTCTTTTATTATATCGACATTCGCTTTTTTATCTCCTGGAACAGCCTTTAAATCTTCTTCAAATTTATCAGACCTAACAAATTTGTCTACACTGTCAACAGATTCTTTGCCAAAATCTGTAAAGTAACTGCCTGCACCACCCACTACTGCACCTGTTACCAAACCGGGTACTAAATAGCTTGAAGACTTTTTCGGTTGTGGATTTTCTTTCTTTTCGACTACCGGCTGTGTACTACCAAAACTAACTTTTTGAATACCATTCATAACTTTCTCCTTTTAATATAAAATTTATAACTAACCTGCATTTGATATCATGTTAAACGCTACTGATAGAATAAATTGCCTAAAAGAGAAACAAACTTTACATAATTTTACAATATAAGGACTCAAATAAAAGTATCCCCGCCCCAAGACAGCCTAAAACTGCCCAAAATAGCCTAACACCACAAGGAAGGTTTTTTATAATTTTTAGCTTAATCCGAAAAATTTTGCAAATATTTTTTTGAAAAACCTGATAATTAGGGTAAATAAATTCGAACAATCTTCTTGAATTTTTTCATCAATATCTTTTTTCTTTGATGAAAAAACAACTTCATCTTCATTTGTTAAATGTTCTTGATTTTCAAAAGCAGAATTGCCAAAACCGCCACCGCCTGCTGAAGATCCACGACCGTCATTATCAGTTGCTTGTGCCCTGTTTGTACTCACATGAGGACGCCATTCCGAAGGATTAACATCAAAAGACATTATTTTCTCCTTAAATTTAGAACCAAAATCTATTACGATTATAACATATGACTTATAGTATTTGAATACCACTATTTTACTGCTTTCAAGCAAAAAAATGCTCTGTTTGATATATGAAAAGACTAATGCACAAGTCCATTTTTTGACAAAAATACCCTTGAACAAAGTCTTTTTTCGGCTAGTATCAAAACGGCTAAAATTAATCATTTCAGCCGTTTTTCACCTTTGTCAGGACGACCAAAGCAAAAGCCTCAAAATTAAAATTTTGGGCTTTTGCCTTGCTCTTACGAATTGGATTTTCCAAATTATTTTGAATTACTTCACCCAAAAAATTTCATCCAAACAAATGAATTTTGTGCCTTTCTATTAATTATTAGTCAAATTTGCCGATATCTCGAGATAGAAAATATTAGGTTAATCACATATCGGAGAAATTATGAAAATCTATGGCGGAGTTTATTATAATGAAGACGGCTTGAGCACTTCTATCAGAGGTATGAACGCTCAGACAAAACTTTTCGGAATAATCAACGACAACATAATCGGATATAACAAAGTAGGCTATCAAAATAAAGAAGCCGTTGTGTCTTCTTTTGCTGAAGTAATCGGCTCAAATGCAATATCTGAAGTCCGAAATAATGAAACAGGAAGAATTGCAAAAACTGACAAAGCTTTAGATTTTGCAATTACAGAACAAGGTTATTTCCAATATTTGACTCCTCAAGGTGTTAAAGTTACTCGGGACGGACGTTTCCAAATAAATAAAGAAGGTTATCTTGCAACTTTAGAAGGAAATAAAGTTTTGTCCAACTCCGGAGAAGCCGTAAAATTCAAAAAAATACCTGCAGCACTTGAAGATATTAAACTTATGTCCAATGGTGATTTGATGGTTTTAAACAATCAAACAAAAGAACTTGAATTTGCTTCAACTTTAGGAATTGTATCAGACAACGGTGCTTTGATAAGGAAACCGAATGTCAAACAAGGTTTCGTTGAAGCATCCAATGTGTCTCTTCAGGCAGAATTTATGAGAATTATCCCTATACGACGCAGTTTTTCGGCGAATAAACAAATGTTTATGATTCAAAACAACATGCTGTCTCAAACAATACAACAATTAGCAAGAAATTAATAACTAAAGGATAAAAAAAATGAACAATATACAAGGAATAATTTCAAGAACAGTAAATAACACTATGACAGAGTTTGAAAAACTGGGTTATTTGACTTCAAGTGCAGCTAACTACAACACTAACGGTTATAAAGCTGTCCGTTTTGAAAATATTTTACACGAAACAGGCAGAATAACAGGCGTACAAAGAACAAATTATGCTGTAGGTGTTGCATCAGAAACAAATCAGCCTTTGGATATCGCTCTTACAGGTCCTGGGTTTATTCCTGTAACTCAAAAAGACGGCTCTTTAGCTTTTACTCGTGATGGTTCAATGAAGTTAAATTCTGAAGGAATGCTAACCACAAAAAGTGGCGATATTGTAGCTGACGGTATCAAAATCCCACCTGTTTACAACAAACTCAGAATCGAAACCGACGGTTCAGTAAAAGTTCAAGTGGAAAAATACAGCGACTATCAAACAATCGGCAAAATTCCTTTGATGACTTTTAATAACTGCGAAGGACTAAAAACTGTCGAAGGCAATAAACTTGTAGCAACAGAAGATTCGGGGAATCCTATCTGGATTAAAGACCATCAATACGTCAAACAAGGTGCTGTAGAACGCTCTAACGTAAGTATTTTTGACACTGTACAAGAAGTATTGAAACTTAATGCGGGCGTAATATCAGGAACAAGAATGCTGAAAATTGTAGATGATATGTACAATCAAGCAATAAATTTAAGACAAGGTTAATTAGGAGATTTATAAAAAGTGATAACAAATTCTTTAAAAGTATCAAATAACGTATTAGACGTTTTATCAATGAAACAGGAAGTAATTTCTGAAAATTTGGCAAATATGCATACTCCCGGATACAAAAAACGTGATGTCAATTTTTCACAATATCTGTCAGGGCATAATAACAAACTTGAAACAACTTTATCCGAAAAACTCGGTTCTTCTCCCTTCAATACAACAGCATCAGGCGAAGTTTCAGCAGCAGAAGAATTGATGGAAATGCAAAAAGTTCAGGTTTTTTATAGCGTAGCTGCTCGCCAAATGACAAGTGTAATTCAACAAATGAAACAAGTAACTCAAGCAGGAAGATAACAGAGGTAACGTAAAATGGGCATTTTAAATTCATTAGACATTTCACAACAAGGCATGAAAGCTCATAGTATGAGATTGGATATTCACACAAAGAATATCGCAAACTTAGATACTCCAAATTACGTACGAAAAATTCCTATTTTAGTAGCAAAGGATGATATATCATTCAACGGATTGTTGAATAATATGAGAAACAAGACATTTCAAACGGGAGCTTTGCCATTTGATTCAGGCGGAGTCGAAATGACCGGTGTGGCAATGGATGCTACACAAGGAGAACTAGTCTACAAGCCCGGACACCCAGATGCTGATAAAAACGGTTATGTAAGACAATCAAACGTTGACCCTATGGTTGATATGGCTGATGCAATGATGGCATCAAGAGCTTACGAAGCGAATTTGGCAGTAGCAGGCATTGTAAAAGCGATGGCTCAAAAAGCTGCTGAAATCGGGAAATAATACTAACTAAGAGGAGCTGGTTTATAAAATGGTTCAATTCAGAGGACAAATTGGACAAATGATGAATTCATCAGGAGCGGAAGCTGCAATGCAACGTGCTGCTCAACTTGAGAAAACCGTTTATGAAAAAACTCAAGCTCTTACAAACATAACTACAGCCCCAAAAAGACTTGACGGAAAAACTTTTGCACAATTTATGAAAGTTGATGCCCCGCCTACCGTAAGTCCTGCAAAAATAGTCAGCAGCTTGAAAAGAGCTGACAAAGAAGAAATTCTCAACATGGTAAAACAAGCAGCAAAACACCATGGCGTTGATGAAAAACTTGTTTTGTCAGTAATAAAACAAGAATCAGGATTCAACCCAAATGCGATATCTCCTGTCGGAGCAAAAGGATTAATGCAACTTATGCCAAAAACAGCAGTTCATTTGGGAGTTTCAAACCCTATGGATCCGGCTCAAAACGTATTTGGCGGAACAAAATATCTGAAACAATTATTAGATAAATATAACGGGAACGTGATTCTGGCTCTTGCAGCCTACAATGCAGGACCTGGGAATGTAGATAAATATCACAAAGTCCCGCCTTTCAAAGAAACTCAAAATTATGTAAAAAATATTTTAGCAAATTATTTAGGTTAAAACTCAGGAGGTTTTTATGGCGAATTTAATACCACAACTAGGAATGCAAAACAGTATTCAAGGAAATATGAATACGAATTTTGTATCGGCCTTCGGACCAAGCAGTTCAGGCTCAATTGATGCACCACAAAAAGGCGGATTCAAAAATGTAATGTCAAGCCTTACGAATGACCTTAATTCAACTATCAATGCTCCCGACCAGCTTTTGCAAGATTCTGTAACAGGAAACGGTGCAGATGTACACGATGTAATTATTGCGATGAATAAAGCTGAAATCGGCGTAAACATTGCTACGCAATTTACTACAAAAATCGTACAATCATACGAAAAGATTATGGCAATTCAAGTATAATTCGCTATAATAAGGTATAATAATTATATTAGAGGAATCTGACAAGAGTGAGGGTAGCTCCCGAAACTCTCCCTAGCGAAAGGTTTAAAAAAAACAAAAAGACAAAAAACCTTGTGCTGTCAGCATTTCAAGATAGGGACCCTTGAGAATAAGTTAAGAATAAGGCGATTTGGGCATGGATTTTAAAGCACTCCTCCAAAATAGAAATGTTTTAATAGGTGTTATAGCGGCAGCGGTACTGGTTATTGTCTTGGCTATAGTAATTCCTATCGTTGTGTCAAATAGCGGCGATGGGACGAAATCAGTTAAAGAAACCGTCATAAAAACTCCTTTGGATTTGCTTACTACCAACAATCTCGGGAAAGCAATCGAAATTCAAGCATTACTTGCCAGAGAAGGAATTCAAGCAGAAAGACGTGATGAAGGTGCCAAATCAACAATATTTTTGCCTTCATACACCCAAACTCAAAGGGACAGAGCCCTTTTGGCTATTGTCAAAAGCGGGCTTATGGATGAACATGTCGGCTTAGAAGTTTTTGACAAAGGTGATTTCACCTCTACAAAACAAGACAAAAAAATAAGACTTGCAAGAGCTATAAACGGAGAACTGTCAAGACTTATCAGAAGAATTCCTCCTATTGAAAATGCTTCTGTTTTTGTTTCAATTCCTGACCCGACTTTATTTACATCTATGCAAAAACCAACAACAGCAACTGTTCAATTGACTATTCCAAGCGGGATAAAACTTGAAAGAGACAAAATAAAAGCTGTTCAAAATCTACTTCTTGGAAGTATTCAGGATTTGAAAGCTGATAACATTGCAATAACAGATACTAACGGAAATGTTTATAACAGCATGATTGGCTTTGAAGACAAAATGCTTGATATGGTCGAAGAAAATGACCGTTATATGAAAGAAAAAGTTCAAGCCCAATTAGACAGACTTATCGGCAAAGGGAATTATGTAGTTACAGTAAGTACTTATTTGAGAGAAGTTCCCATTGAAAAAAACAGTGTTGTTTATGACCCTAACAGTCAAGTTGCTCTAAATGAACAAAAATTCGTAGAACAACTCGGAGACCAGTCTCAAGACAAAAATAAACTTACAAATGCAGTAAGTTCTTATATTCCGACAGCTATGCCTCAAGATAATTCTTCGCAGGCAAACAGAAATTACACTCGCTCTGCCCAAGAAATGCAATACGGTGTGAGCAAAACACAAATCAAAGAATATCAAGGTCCCGGAACGATGGAAGATATTTCAATCGCAGTTACCGTTGAAAAAAATTCAATTCCTCTTGATATGTCTCTTGACGAATTTAAAGAATTGATTGCAACAGCTGCCAGCCCAAAAGTTTCTGCAACAAATGTTGAAATAGCTTTTTCTGATAATATGAGTCCTTTTTTGGCAGGAGAAAAAGCAACACAACTTCCAAAACCCGAAAGTAGCGGAAATCCATGGTGGCTACTTTTAGTGCTTCTCGGTGGCGGATTGGCTGTGGTACTTGTTTATGTTGACAAAAAAGCCAAAGATGAAGCAAATAAAAATCAAAGAGAAATAGAAGATTTGAAATATTATGCCCGTCAACAAGCTGACCAAATAGAGCAATTTAATCAATCTACGAATATGATTATGGCCCAACAGCAAGAATTGAGGGAAACTATCTCCGAAGAACGACAACGTGTTCCTGTTGCAGCCGCTGCTCAAGAGAATTATGCCCAAGCAACACCGCAACAAGTTACCTATCAAGATGTTTCTTTTGATGAAATATCTGAAGCAGTTGATAAATATGATGGCGAATCACTTGGCGATTACCTTAAATCTTGGATAGAAAAGGAAGATTAACATATGGCTATAGCAGGTTTCAATCCGGAAGAATTTGCTAGAAGCTTAACGGAGCAAGCAAAAGAAGTATTGCCTGCTGATTTACCGCAGAAAGAAAAAGAATTTGTTGCTAATATTCTTTATCGTTTTTGTATGCTCGCAGGAGATGCTCTGGACAAAGATTCAACTTGTACCCTAAATGCACAACAAGCTTCTATTATTACTCAATTTATCGGGGAATGGAGTTTTCACAAAAGTATTGACCTTATTCGCTCGGGCATCCCTATGGAAAAACGCGATCCTATTTTGCAAAAAATAGCTTTTGCTGTTTTTGAAGAATCCAGAGATGTCATCATCAACAATGTCGAACAAAATGAAGCCATCACAAGGGTTGAGAACGCCGTTGCAGCGGCATATCAAGAAGCTTTAGACGAAATGAAAAAACAACACCAGCTTGATGATGAAGCAGCTTCTAAAGCTATGAAAGAATCAAATATAGACAAAATGGCAAAAGATGTTTCCGATGCCCAAAATACAAATCCGCAAACACAAAAACCCGTCCATAAAGAAATGGATGCATCAAAAAAACTTTTAAGACTGGCTGCAATCGCTTTGTTATTGAGAAAAATGGATGCAAAGCATTCTGAAGCTATTTTAGCCAAAATTGAAGAAAGAGACAGAAAAGCTATTTCTTCATATATGCAGGTAGAAGGACTAGAGGAGGCCTTTGATATGAATAAAATAAGAGATTATATGCACGATTTCTTGCTTACAATTCCGCAAGAAGCACAAGCCTACAATGAAAAACAATTTCGCCAAAAATACACAGAATTGGCAAAAAGTGCACCGCAAGAAAAACTTGATTTGATTTTGAGCCAAGAACGCTCAAAGGTCAAAGAATCTATTGAAAATGCCAAAAAAGTAAAAGAAATGCCTTCAAAAGTATCCGGTATTGTTTTTGAATATCTGAAAGAAAAAATAAATACATAATTATGATAATAAGACGCAAAAAAATAACACAACAAGAAGAAGAAACAAAAATTGAACCTGAAATAAAAAAACCTCCGGTTCAAAAAGCTGTTTTGCCTAATTATGATATTCTAAATGATTTAGATATTGATGCAATAGCACAAGAACGCTTTGAAAGACGCCGCGGAGACAGAAGAAGAGGTTATCGCAGAGTCGATGACAGGAATCTTATTTCAAGAGCGGAAGAAGAAGCCAAACTTTTAAAAGAAAATTCTCAAAGAGACGGGTTCAATCAAGGGATGATAATAGCAAAAGAACAGCTTTTATCATTCAGAACGGCGGCTGAAGAATTTATGCATGCAAAAGAAGCCTCTATCGAAATTATTCAGGAAGATTTGGCTGATTTGGCACTGAAAATAGCCGAAAAACTTATAAAAAGAGAAGTATCCGCTGATAAAACAATAGTGTTAAGTATTATTTCAGATGTTATAAAAGAGATTGGGAAAGATGAAAAGCACATTATCATTAAGATTCACCCTGATGAAGCAGAGGAAGTACGGATGAATTTGCCGAATTTGTTCCCAAGTTTGCAAAGTGAAGTTAGAATGTTAATAGAGGCTGATGATACAGTTGAATTGGGGAGTTGCATAGTCGAAACCAAAAACGGACTTGTAGATGCTCGATTTTCAACCCAGCTTGATATATTACAAAATGCGTTTATTGAAAAACTTTAAGGAGTGAGACTTGGCTAACGCAGGGGGAGCACCAACTATTCCAATAAGTGAAATAGCCTTAGGCATATTTGTCTTAGGACTTATTTTGATACTTATTATTGAAGTTCCGCCTGTTGTTATTGATGGTGCAATCAGCTTAAATATAACCCTCGGCATCGTCCTTCTGATGATATCACTCTTTGTAAATAAACCACTCGAATTGGCATCTTTTCCTTCCATAATTCTTATCGGCACAATGTTTCGTCTGGTACTAGGTATTGCCTCAACAAGATTGATTTTGGCCAACGGAGAAGCGGGAAAAACCATTGAAGCTTTCGGTAACTTCGTAACCGGCGGAAATATGATTGTCGGTGCGGTAATCTTTATAATTATTACTTTGGTTCAATTTATGGTTGTAACAAAGGGTGCTGAACGTATAGCGGAAGTATCGGCAAGATTTGCCTTAGACGCTATGCCGGGTAAACAAATGACTATCGATGCTGACTTTAATGCAGGACTTATTTCTCCCGAAGAAGCTGTCAAAAGAAGAGAAGACCTGCAGCGAGAATCCTCTTTATACGGTTCTATGGATGGTGCTATGAAGTTTGTAAAAGGTGATACCATCGCAGGTATTATCATTGTTATTATCAACATTATAGGCGGTCTATGTATCGGTATGTTTATGAACGGACTTCTTTTGGAAGAAGCAATCCAAAAATATACAATACTTACAATCGGTGATGGCTTGGCACAACAACTTCCTTCCTTGCTTATGGCAATAGCAAGCGGTATTATTATGACTCGTTCGACTTCTGATGGAACAAGTTTGGGAAAAGAAGTCGCCGCTCAATTGATGAACAAACCTTATGGACTTTTCTACTCTGCCGCATTTTTGTTTTTAATCACTGTAACAAGTGGCATAACGCACTTACCTTGGCCATTTTTCTTATTGGGTACAATAATTTTGACAGTTGCAGGACTTTCTGTCCTTATCAATCAAGATGTTCAATCACAATTGGGTCAACTCGATAATGTCAAACAAAGTATGCAAGATTTGGTTAATCCAAATAGAATGTATGAACGCTTAGGCGTAGATATTTTGGGTTTACAAGTAGGTTTAGGCTTGCTCAAAATTGCCGATCCTGAACAAGACGGTGATTTGCTCGCCAAAATTGCTGCACTTCGTCAACGTGTAACCGATGAACTCGGCTATATCATACCAAACATAAGAATTATGGACTCGACAGCTCTCGGCGAAAAAGAATATATGATTTCAATCCGCGGAAACAATGTCGCAACAGGCTTTGTCGAACCTGACAGAGTAATGGTCATTGCCGAACAGTGGGATTCTATGGGGCATCCTGTTCCTCAAGATGTAGTCAGGGGACTTGATCCTACTTATCAGGCACAAGCATATTGGGTCAAACCTCGTGATGCAGAAGGTTTAGATGGCATAACAGGCGTAACGGCAACCGATGTAATCGTTACACACCTACAAGAATCTGTACGTAAATATGTAGATGAAGTCATGACAAAAACGGATGTCTTGAAACTTATGGAACTTGTAAAAAGTCAAGATCCTACACTTGTTAATGACCTTGTACCAACGATTATCTCTACAAGCGACTTAAGAAAAATCTTTGTAAATATGATTAGAGAACGAGTTTCGATTAAAGATATTATATTCATTTTTGAAAGACTTTGCGATTATGCAAGATTTTCGAAAGAACCAGACATCCTTTCTGAACGTCTAAGAGCTGCTTTAGGACGTCCTATATGTCTACAAAATGCCACTGACGACGGGGTCTTATATACTTTGACTTTATCTTCGGAATGGGAAAAAGCTCTCGATGATTCTTGTCAAAGAACAGAACTTGGCACGATGTTTATGCTAAATCCTCTGCAAGTACAAGAATTAATTGAAACCACCGCATCTACTCTGATGAGAGCCCATCAAATCATAGGACAACAACCTGTTGTGCTTTGTTCTCCGAGAATAAGACTGCCTCTGTACCAACTTCTTGAGCGTCATATACCGACAATAGTTGTAATTTCTTACAGCGAACTCATTACTGATATCAAAGTCGAAGCCATTGATACTATTGGCGAAGGAGAATTTGTTTCATAGATGAAAAAATCGATTGAAGACATAAAAAATCGTGCAATAGGAATTTTGGAGAATACCAAAACTTTTAACTATAAAGGCACAGTATCAAAGCTTTTAGGCTTAACTGTCGAAGTCAAATTACCGGGGTTAAAAATCGGAGATTTGTGTTACATTGAGAATCATTTTGGTGAAAAAAAAGCCGCCGAAGTAGTTGCCTTCAAAGGTGATATGGCACAGCTTTTACTCCTTTATGACGGGTCAGGAATCGGTCAAGGAAGTCTTGTACAATCAACAGGAAAGCCAATTACAATCCCTGTGGGCGACTTTTTGCTTAACAGGTTGATAAATCCTCTTGGTGAACCTATTGACGGCAAACCCCTTGATACATCAAATGCTCAATGGGTTACTATTGACGGTGCTCCGCCTGATGCTTTTGAACGACCTATTATTGACAAAAAATTCTCCACAGGAATACGTGCAATTGATTCTTTGCTTACATTCGGTGCAGGACAGCGTATGGGGCTATTTGCAGGTTCAGGAGTCGGGAAAAGTACTATTCTTGGAATGATTGCAAGAAACTCCGATGCCGATGTCAATGTTCTAGCACTAATCGGAGAACGCGGTCGAGAAGTTCGTGAGTTTGTAGAACACTCCCTTGGTGTCGAAGGTATGAAACGCTCTGTTATTGTATGCTCAACAGGCGACCAGCCACCTTTGATTCGTATGAAATGCTTACAGACAGCAACAGCGGTATGCGAATATTTCAGAGATCAGGGTAAAAAAGTTTTTCTTATGACAGATACTGTTACTCGTTGTGCGATTGCAGGTCGTGAAGTCGGTCTTTCTATCGGCGAACCTCCTACTATGAAAGGCTATCCTCCATCAATCTTTTCTTGGCTCCAAAGAGTTCTTGAACGCACAGGATGTAGCAAAAAAGGTTCTATAACTGCTTTATACACTGTTTTGATGGAAGGCGATGATATCACAGACCCTATCGTAGATACAGTAAGAGGAATTGTAGACGGGCACGTGTTTTTGTCTCGAAAAGTCGCCGAAATGAACCATTACCCTGCGATTGACGTTTTGGGCAGTATTTCGAGGCTTTTCACCGAAGTTGCTGATGACGAACACAAAAGGGCTGCCGCCAAAATGCGTACACTGCTTGCACTTTATCGAGAAAACAAAGATCTTATTGATGTCGGAATGTATCAAATGGGTACAAACCCCAAACTTGACCTTGCAATCGAAATGATGCCTCAGATTAACAAATTTTTGCAACAGGCAACATCTGACAGCGTAAATATGGACGGAACTATCGAAACTCTCAAAGAAATGATGGCTGATGTTGAGATATAGGGGGGGGAAATGTCCGATACTTTATTTAAACTAGAGCTAATGTATATACAAAATTTTTCAGATGCAAAAGAACTACAGATACAAGAACAAAAACTTAACGAAGTGGGCATAGTACTTAAAAAACTTGATCAAACAGATACAATATTCGCTACTAGTTTATTAGAATCTGTAACACTATTGCTTGTTCTAGAAAAAGCAATAGAAGAAGCCCAAAAAGAAGCTATAAAAGAATTTATCAAATACATATTGAAAAATACTCTTTCCTTTGGGCTAACTATTCTTAACAAAAATAAACGAATTGAGCTTAAAAATTTCGATGAAATTCCTGAAGAAAAAATAGAAGAAAGCTTAGACCCAATATTTAGAACAGAAATATTTAAAACAGAAAATGATTATGTAATAGGGGTTCATAACTCCAAAGAAGATATATGGGAGTTTATGACAACAACCGACTACGTAAGGAAATATGTTATCCCCAAAAAATCCCACAAACCAACTCGCCTTGTGGCAAGTGAATAAGGTTTCTTAACGAAATCGAGCGCCCTCCCCTCTGATGAAGGGGAAGGGAGGCGAGAACTGCTTGGCGAGCCTAGCGAGATGAGTTTTAGAAACATATGAACGCGAACAGGCGAGAGTTTTTGTGAAACTTTTTGGGCAAAAAGTTTCCGCCCACCGCGTAGGTGATAAAACATTTACAAATAGCTTTATTACCCATTCTATAATAAAATTTATTTTATATAATTCCTGAACTCAAAGGATAGAAATGAAAAATTTTTTTCTTTTATTAATTATTTTTGTTTTTTGCTGTCCTGCTTTTGCCGCAAACTGGATTCAAATCAGCACAAGAGAATATCTCAAAATAGACAAAGTTGAAAAAGAAAATGTCTATTATTGGATTAAATCCATCAACGACGGAAGTTTTCCAAAAGAAAAAAACCAAATACCTGCATATTATATGACACATTATATCAGTGATTGCAAAAATAATTTGACCCAAAATTTGGCGTTCTATACATATTCAAAAACAGGCAAAGTATTATATTTGCAAGAAAATCACTCTGCCAAATGGAAAAAACCTATCCCCAGATCCCGAGGAGAATTTTGGCACAAATCTGCTTGCTGCCCTGTTTCTATCAAATAACCCGTAATAATTTGAAAAACTTCCTTGTAAGTGGTAAATTTAGGGAAGAATAATCATTTTACAAAGGAAAATCAAATGAGCGAAAACAATTTGGATGTACTGCGACACTCGGCTTCCCACATTATGGCACAAGCTGTCCAAAACCTTTTTCCGCAAGCGAAATTGGCAATAGGACCAAGCATTGCGACGGGATTTTATTATGATTTCGACATTCCGGATTATACTTTAACGCCTGAAGATTTACCAAAAATCGAAGAAGAAATGAAACGTCTTGCTCAAATGGGACTTAAATTTGAGTCATATCCGATTACTGATGTCGATGCACAAATTCAAGAATTCAAAAACCAAGGCGAAATCTACAAAGCAGAGCTTTTGGAAGAACACCGCGACCACAATCCTACTCTTTATTTAACAAAAGATAAAGAAGGAAATGTCTTATGGAATGACCTTTGCCGCGGTCCTCATCTCGAATCGAGCAAGCTGATAAAGGCTTTCAAGCTCCTTTCCGTTGCAGGTGCATATTGGCGTGGAAACGAAAATAATAAAATGCTTCAAAGAATTTATGCGACTGCTTTTTTAGAGAAAAAAGAATTGCAAGACTATCTGACACAAATCGAAGAAGCCGAAAAACGCGACCACAGAAAACTCGGCACTCAATTAGATTTATTTTCTATCAGAGAGGAAATCGGTTCAGGACTTGTACTTTGGCACCCGAATTTGTCTGTAGTGCGTGAGCAAATCGAGAATTACTGGCGTAGCGAACATAGAAAAAGAGGCTATGACATAGTTTTTTCACCTCACATCGCAAAACCCAAGCTGTGGGAGATTTCTGGGCACATGGCTCATTACAAAGAAAATATGTTTATGGTCAAAGCTGATGAGCAAGAATTTGTTTTAAAACCTATGAACTGCCCGTTTCATATTTTGATGTATCAGTCAAAACGCCACAGTTACAGGGATTTGCCCGTTCGTTTGGCAGAACTCGGAACTGTTTATCGCAATGAGCGTTCAGGAACTCTTGCAGGACTCACTCGTGTACAGGGTTTTACGCAAGATGATGCACATATTATTTGTACGCCCGAGCAATTGGTGGAAGAAATCAACGCAATAATTGATTTTGTCGATTGCACGCTCAAAATGTTTGATATGGGCTATGAAGTAGAACTTTCCACCCGCCCTGAAAAATTTGTCGGAGAAATCGAAAACTGGGATAAAGCCGAAGAAGGGCTTAAAGAAGCTCTTGCGGTTAAAGGTGTAAATTATGAAATCAACGAAGGCGACGGTGCATTTTATGGACCGAAAATTGACTTCAAACTCAAAGATGCCATAGGCAGAACTTGGCAGGGTGCTACTATTCAGTTAGATTTCAATTTGCCGGAGCGTTTTGACCTCAAATATCAAGACAAAGACGGTACAATGAAAACTCCCGTCATGCTTCATCGAGTGATTTTTGGCTCTATGGAAAGATTTATGGGAATCCTTATCGAGCATTATACAGGTGCATTCCCGACTTGGCTTGCCCCTGAACAGGTTTGTCTTGTGCCTATCGCAGACAGTCATATTGAATATGCGGATAAAGTTTTTAAACAATTCAAAGAAGCAGGCATAAGGGTTCATCTAGATGACAGATCAGAGAGCATGAACTACAAAATCAGAGATGCCATAAAAAACCGCAGAGTACCTTATGTACTGGTTATGGGCGATAGAGAAGTCGAAAATAACCAAGTCGCAATTCGTGGACGCGGACGCGATAACTTGGGTACAAAATCAATTGATGAATTTGCAGAAGCTCTTAGAAAAGAAGTTGAAACCAAAGGAAAAGAATTGGTATAAAATACTAATCTAAAAGATTTTCCAATGCTTCAGCATTTTTGGAAGCTTTTTCAAAGTTTATATTTCGGTTTCTTTTCATATAAGTGCGAAGTGCTTCTCTGACTAGCTCCGAACGGGTTCTTTGTTCGCCTGTCGCCATTTCGTCAATTTTTGATAAAAACTCATCGGTCATAGATATCAATACTCTTGCCATTTTTTAGCCTCCATTTTAAAACCACCTTAAAATTATTATATAACACTTTGACATATAATTGATATCACTTTATAAAAATTTAGCATTTATTAATATTCATGGGTTTTGTATAATAAAAGAAATATTCTCAAGGAATTCACAAATGACGAAAATACATCCTTACAATTCTATAAAAACGCAAAATTTTAGATCTGTTCCACAAAAAACTGGACGGTCTATTAATATTATCAAAAAATCGCCCGCTATTTCCTCTCGCCAAAATAGTAAATTATTGACAGGAATTGCCATTGCGAGCGGTATTTCCCTAACAAGTATTCTGTTAGGTTTTCGCCATTTTGCAAAAATGGAACAGAAAATTCTTTTTGACCCGAATATAACAAAATTCAATCCTGTACCCGAAAATTTAAAGAACGTAATGCAGAAGATAAATACAGAAACAGAAGACGGAATAAACCTTGAACATTACTATATACCGCCTACTGATGGGAAAAAAACAATCATTTTCTGTCATGGCAAAAGTAAAAATGCGACAAACCATTTTGACGTTGCTGAATTTCTTCAACAAAATGGCTATGGAGTACTGCTGTTAGAATATAGAGGTTTTGGAAAAAATCCCGGAACTCCTTCTGAAAAAGGTTTATACAAAGACCTTGACTCTGCTGTAGATTATCTGCAAGCACATGGAGTTCCTAAAAAACAAATGGTTTTGTGGGGCTTTAGCCTTGGAGGAGGGGTTGTATCAGAAGTAGCACAATCAAATAAATTTGGCGGAATTATTTTAAACAGCACTTTTTCTGATATGAATAACGCAGCCAAACATCTTATAGACAATCGCAGATTGAAATTATTTAATAATAAATTTGCCCAAAAAACGATGGAATCGTTGCCCGCAGAAATGATTCCACTCAAAAATAAATTCCGAAATCAGGCTAAAATGAAAAAAGTTCAAACTAAAACTTTAATTATGCATGCAAAAAATGACCCTATAATTCCTTACGAAATGTCGAAAAAACTTGCAGAAACAACGCCAAATTCCAAACTCTATCTTTCAGAAACAGGCAGACACTCAACAAACGGTTGGACTGAAGAAACTATTTTGAATTTTTTAGAATCTCTAAATTAATCCAATCTCAAAGATGAAGAATTAGAAGGTCTAGGTGCACTTATCGGAGCATTTGTCTTCAAGGGAGCTACAGGGGCTGAAGGTCTTGGTACAACTGAAGGACCAGGCACTTTATTGACAGAAGGTGTAGTTTGTTTAAGTACCGCCTTTGGATATTCTTCTTTTTTTACAGAAACATCTCTTGAAGCCATAGGATTAATTGGAATATTTGGAATCAAATCTCCGCCTTCTGTTTGTTGTTGTTCATTAAAATCAGGAGACGAAACAATTGTAGGAGAACCACCGGGAACAACTTCTTCACTCGGTTGAAGCTCAATTGTAGAAGGCAAATCCGATTTGTCCAAAATAATTTCGGGATAATTAAACCCTGTATATGGAATATTTGCGAGTGCAGCACTCATATAATCTCTCCAAACCAAAGCAGGCACTGAACCGCCTGTAATTTTATGGTGGGCTTTATTTTTGTCGTTTCCGACCCATACACCCGTTACTATTTCAGGCGTATAAGCTATAATCCAAGCATCACGATAATCATCTGTAGTACCTGTTTTTCCGGCTATTTGACGCCCTTCGATTTTGGCAGCTTTACCTGTTCCTATTTCTATAACTCTTTGCATCATAGCAGTCATAGCTGCAGCGACATAAGGGTCTAGAACTCTTTTATAGCTAGGCTTTGCCTGATAAAGAATTTCTCCTGATGAGGTTTCGACTTTGTCAATAGAATACGGAGTTGGTTGAATACCTGCATTTGCAAAAGCTGAATAAGCTCTGACGATTTCATACATTTTTACGGCATTAGAACCTAAAGCCATGGTTAAGTTTTTTTCAATCGGAGTAGAAATCCCTAAATCACGAGTAATCCTAAGAGTATTCTCCATCCCGACATCCTTTAAAAGCCTTACTGCAATTACGTTTGAAGACAACGCAAGAGCTGTATGCAAAGGTAATTGTCTGCGGTATTTATTACCATAATTCTTTGGCGACCAAGGTCCCATTCTCAAAGGTAAATCATCATACAAATCATTCGGAGTTTTTCCTGCGGCAATTGCTGCGGCGTATACAAAAACCTTAAAAGAAGAACCCGGCTGACGAACAGCCTGTGTTACTCTATCATATTGGCTTTTACGGTAGTCTTTTCCGCCCATGTATGCCACGATTTTGCCGTTAGCTACATCCATCGAAAACAAAGCCACTTGCTCATCATCACTGCTTAAGCCATAAGCACTGAAGTATTTATTGACCGCGATTTGGGCAGCTTCTTGCCCTTTATAATTGAGAGTCGTTGTGATTTTATAACCGCCTCTGGAAATTTCTTGTTCTGAAAATCCTAGACCTTCAAGTTCATCCATCGCAAAATCTATAAAATACGGTGCTTTATTTAAAGAAGTTCTTGAATGATTTTTTTGCAAATAAATCGGTTCATGAAGTGCCTGTTTGTATTGGTCTTTGGTTATAAATCCCATTTTACGCATTCTTTTTAAGACAATTGCACGTCTTTTAATCGCCAAATCCGGTCTTTTATAAGGCGAATAAACCGACGGAGCTTGCGGAAGACCTGCAATCAATGCGGATTCTGCAAGTGTAAGCTGGTCTAATGTTTTGCCAAAATACACATCAGCCGCGGCTGCCGCACCGTATGCACCTTCTCCAAGATACACAGTACTCAAATAAAATGCCAAAATTTCATCTTTGGTAAGACTTTTTTCGATTCGATGAGAAATAACGAGTTCTTTAACTTTTCTGTCCATCGTTTTTTCGTTTGACAAGAATAAAATTCTTGCAAGCTGCTGAGTTATCGTACTTGCACCTTGAGAATAGCGATTTGCCTGAATATTAAAAAAGACTGACCTGAAAAGAGCGAACAAATCAAAGCCTCTGTGTTTATAAAAATTCTTATCTTCTGTTGCAATAAGAGCATATTTCAGATTATCGGGAATTTCTTCAGGGCTTACTGTCATTGCTTTATAAGCACTGAAAGTTTTGATGATTTCACCATCTTGAGATACAAATTGTGTAACAAGATTCGGACTGTAAGTTTTGAGATTTTTTATAGGGGGCAAAAGTGCCAAATACAAATTAAAAGCAATAATACAAGCGAAAAACCCTGCAAGAAGCATAACTATAGTATTAGTATCAGGTTTTTTGGACTTATTTTTTCCACTATTTTTTTGAGTTAACATATTTTATTTCCAATAAATTATTAATTATACTAATATATTAACAAAAGCATGTAATTTTGGGTAAAAAAAAGTGAATTTTTTAAGTATTATAGAGCCGATTTATTACGAATTCTTAGCAAAATTTGTTCCGCAAAAAATAAACTACAAATTAAAAGGTGAATGTCTGAAATGTGCAAAATGCTGTAGATACATCCACTGCGAAGGATTGAGCTCTGAAACAGAATTTGCTTTTTTACAATTTTTTTATCCGCAATACCGAAAATTCAAAGTAGCAGGAAGAGACGAGGCTGGAAATTTCGTCATAATCTGCAAATTGATTGATAAAGACAATATTTGCCCGATTTATGAAAAAAGACCCTCTGTATGCAGAAGTTATCCGAACGCAAAAAAACACCCGAAAGGCAATTTGCATAAGGGTTGCGGATTTTCGATACATCCGGAGAAAAGTTTCAGAGAGTTTTTAGAGAAATAAATTTTTATTTATAATAAAATGAAGCAGTTAACTCAAAAAGGGCAAAAATGAAAATAGCACTCGCACAAATCAACCTAAAAATAGGGGATTTGAAAAATAATACAAAAAAAATCATCGAAAATATCGAAAAAGCCAAAAAACAAGGTATTGATTTGGTGATTTTTTCAGAGCTTTCAATCACAGGGTATTCACCCTTTGACCTGTTGGATTTCGAGGTTTTCGTAGAGGATAATCTTAAAGCTTTAGACGAAATCAAATCGCACACAAACGGCATCGGAGTTATTTTGGGATTTGTCGATTTCAACACAAATTCTAAAGGCAAAAAATACCGCAATTCTGCAGCATTATTGCATAATGGCGAAATCATCGTAAAATACAACAAAATGCTTTTGCCTTTTTACGACGTTTTCCACGAAACAAGATACTTTGAACCCGGTGAAGATATTTGCGTTGTGGATTTTTTAGGGCAAAAAATCGGGCTTAGTATTTGCGAAGACCTTTGGAATGACATAAGCAATATTGATTATCAAAATTATCTTCTGAATCCTATTGAAGATTTGGCAAAAAAAAATCCTGATTTTATCGTAAATTTGTCCGCCTCTCCGTATATTTTGCACAAAGAAGAAAAAAGATACGAAATAACCAAAAATTTGGCACAAAAATATAATATTCCCTTCATTTACGTCAACCAAGTCGGAGCAAATGATGATTTATTATTTGACGGAAACAGTTTTGTGATGAACAAAAATGGCGAAATTACCGCCCAAGGCAAAGATTTCGAAGAAGATTTCATTGTTTATGATACTGCCACAAAATACGGTCAAATACATCCAAATTCAGTCTGTATTGAGCAAAAAATAATCAAAGCAATAACTATGGGACTTAAAGATTATTGCAACAAACTCGGCTTTAAAAGAATAATTTTGGGACTTTCAGGCGGAATTGACTCAGCTTTAACGGCGTATTTTGCCAAAGAAGCTCTCGGGGCAAAAAATGTCTTGGGAATCACCATGCCCAGCAAATATTCATCATCGGGAAGTATAAAAGATTCTGAAGACCTTGCAAAAAATCTTGGCATAGAATTCAAAAATATCTCCATAGCACCAATGTTTGATGCCTTCAAAAAACAACTCGGCGAAGAAATAATTACAGGTCTTGCAGAAGAAAATCTTCAAGCGAGACTTCGTTCAAATATTTTAATGGCATATTCAAACAAGGGCGGATATTTACTGCTTTCAACAGGCAACAAATCTGAACTTGCTGTGGGTTATTGCACAATTTACGGCGATATGTCCGGAGGTTTGAGCTTGATTTCTGATTTACCGAAAACATTTGTGTACAAAGTTTGTAAATTCATAAATAAAAACTGCGAAATTATTCCGAATTCTACAATCGAAAAAGCCCCCTCGGCAGAACTTCGACCTGACCAAACAGATCAAGATTCTTTGCCGGAATATGAAATTTTGGATGACATTATTGAAGATTATATTGTTTTGAATAAACCTACAGAAAAAATTTATCAAAAATACGGAAAAGAATTGGTTGATGATATCATTTCCAAAATTACCGGTGCAGAATACAAAAGAAAACAAGCAACCTTAGGACTGAAAATCACCCCGAAAGCTTTTGGCAGCGGGCGAAAAATCCCTATAACTCAAGGGTACGATTTCACCAAAAAATCAATCTAAAAGACTGCTGTCTAATTTTATATCCATAGATTCAGCTGACTCTTGTAAAAGTTCAGGAGACACTTCTTCTACAATACTGTCTGAAGATTTGTAATTGACTAAATATATAAATTTGTACAAAACAAAAGGATTAAAAGCTTTTGAACCTTCCGCAATCATCAATTTAATAGCATTAGCGGAAGTCATAGGCTCTTTATAAACTCTTTGAGATACAAGTGCATCATAAACATCGGCAATGGAAGTTATTTGTGAGAACAAAGAAATTTCTTTTCCCTTAAGCCCTTTAGGATAACCTGTTCCATTATATTTTTCTTGATGCTCAAGTGCGACAAGTGCAATTTTGTCAGAAAGTCCCATTTGCCCTTTGATAATTTCATAACCGTATTTTGTGTGTTGTTTCATAATATCAAGTTCTTTGGGCAACAATGGTTTTGGCTTATGCAAAATTTCTGCCGGAATTTTAGATTTGCCGATATCATGCAAAAATGCCGCCAACGCCAAATCTTGGATATCTTTTTCATTAAAATCGAACTTAAATGCCAATGCAGAGCAAATAGAAGATACATTCACCCCATGAGAAAAAGTGTACTCATCCACAATTCTGAGTTGATTTATAGACTCAACTTGGTCAATTTTAGCACTGACTTCATCCAAAATAATGTCTCTGCTTGCTTCACAAAGACTTTTATCGGGTATTTCGCCGTTTTCAATTTTATGAAGAATTTTCTTTGTATTATCAATGAGATAATCAGCAATTTCTTGCGAATAAACAACTGTCAAATTTTCTTTATGAACATTATATTTGATTTTTGAAACCTCTGAAACCAAAGGTTCTTCATTATCAGAGCGATAAATATCATTGGCACTGAATTGCAAAATCATACTCGGAGTCAAAGGAGTTCCTTTTTGATATACAACTTCTCTGAAAGAATTATACAAATCAAAAGGTAAAGATTCCTGTCCGACATATTCTAGAATTACAACTTTTTGCATATTTTTATGCTCACTTGGCTAATTAACACAGTCCTGATACTTTTAGTATAACTTATTTAATAATATCAAAGCAACTGAAATAAGAGAACTATATGAGAATTTTTACTTTAATTTTGTATTTAGCCCTATTTAGTAATACATTGACACTAAAAGCACAAGAAAATATTTACAGCGATGAACTTTTACAAATGCGAAGTCTAAATACTATATTAAAAGAACAGCTTTCTTCGGCGACAAAAGAAATCAGCCAACTTCAATCGAAAAATTGTCAACTAAAAGTTGCCTACGAGATTCAAAAAGAACTCGAAAAAACAAAAAAAGAACTTGAAATCAAAACCTATGAAATAAGAGAACTTCGACAAAAACTCATGATTTCACAAGATGAAAATTTTCACAAATAATTTTTTATTTACCTTTAAAATGCCCTTTTGGCTTTCCGCCGCCGGTTTTTGGCTTGCCTGCATCGAACTTCCATCCGCCTGTATCATTTGCTTTGCCTTTGAATTTTCCAAAACCGCCACCGCCTGAAGAACCACCTCTTCTAGGAGCTTTTCCGCCTCTGAAACCACCGCCTGAGCCTTTGAATCCTCTGTCAAATCTTTTTTCTTTTGTCGCTTCTTTTGAATCAATTTCTGCAAAATTAATCGTTTTGTCAAAACTTTCGACTTCTTTTTCAAGAGCCATTTTTAGCAATGCCGCTGCAATGTCAAGTGATGTATAATCATTGCCCATAATCAATTCAACCTGATTAACATATTCGCTCAAATGACCTTCTTCAAGCATATCTTTGATTTTTGAAACATAAAAGTTGATTTTGGTTGCTTCAAGCTCGTTCAAAGTCGGAACATTTTGACGTTGAATCAGGCTGCCGTTTGATTTTTCGATACGTTTAAGATTATAGACCTGTTTGCCTGAAACAAAAGTAAAAGCTTTACCTTTTTTGCCTGCACGACCTGTTCTTCCGATTCTGTGAATATAATCTTCATCATCACGAGGAAGATCATAATTGAAAACTGCTTCAACATCATTAACATCAATACCGCGTCCTGCAACATCAGTAGCAACAAGTATTTCGGTACTTCCTTCTCTGAAATTTCTCATTACTTTTTCACGCTGATTTTGATTCATATCGCCATGCAATCCGTCTGCAAAATAACCGCGTGTCTTGAGATTTTCGACCAATTCATCGACCTGACTTTTCGTATTACAAAATATCAGACAAAGTTTGATATTATGCAAATCTATAAGACGACTTAAGAGTTCGGGTTTATTTTTGTTGATAACCTCAAAATAAATTTGTTCTATTTCGGGAGATTTTGCTTTTTCGTGGATTACGTTGATGATTGTAGGATTTTTTTGATAATTTTTTGTCAAATTCAAAATATTTTTGTCCATAGTCGCAGAAAACAAAATTGTTTGTCTGTCTTTAGGAGAATCCTTCAAAATAATTTCAATATCTTCACGAAAGCCCATATCAAGCATCTCATCAGCTTCATCGAGGATTACCATTTTTAGATTTGAAACATCGATAGTACCGCGTCTAAGATGGTCCATCGTACGCCCCGGTGTACCGATTACGACTTGAGGTCCTGCTTTTAAGGCTTTTAATTGTCTTTCGATTTGCTGCCCGCCATAAACAGGTACTACAGAAATTTTTTCTTTAAATTTTATTAGTTTCAAAAACTCTTCTGCAACTTGAACGACAAGTTCTCTTGTCGGACAAAGAATTAGGACTTGAATTTTTTTGCTGTTCAAATCCAATTTTTCGATTGCAGGGATTGCAAAAGCGGCAGTTTTTCCTGTTCCTGTGTGAGCTTGACCGATAATGTCTTTGCCTTCCATAATAGGTCCTATAGCTTTTGATTGTATAGGTGAAGCCTCCTCGAATCCCATTGTTTGAACTGCTTTGAGCATTTCTGCAGATAGGTTCAATTCTTCAAATTTTAAGTTTGTCATTATTTTTTCCTTATTAAATATTAAATGCCCCGTTACAATTCTAGAATGTAAAGGAGCATGTTTTTTTTACATTAAAGGTTAATTCTCTCAACCATTTTATTATTGCACAAACATATTATTTTGTTTTTCTAAGCCAAATATTCCCACCCGAAGTGTCTTTGAGGAAAGAATTCGATTTTTCGAGTTCTTGGTAGTTGGTGTGATGCAAATAATCACCCCAAAGCAAAATTTCAAAAACTTCATTGTATTGCAAAAAAGCTCTTAAAAAATATGCTTCGTTCCAAAAACGTCCTTCTTTATACCATTGTTTCGGATATTCAAACGGATACATTATGTCGTGAAAGTGAATTATAACGCCTTTATTTAGGCTCGGCAATATTTCAAACAATATTTTATGAACATCGCTTCCGACTTTGCAAACATGTGATGAATCCACAAAAAGAATATCATTTTCTTTTAAATTTTGAAAAATATCCAAATCTATTTCTTGAATTTTATTTTTGTAGATTTTTGTAGATTGATAATCAGCTGGTTTGAGCAGAAGATTCAGTCTTTCTTCAGGATAAGGCTCTATAAAAGTACAATTTATTTTGTTGTCAAAATATTTCGCATTCGTATCAAGCATAAGTGCCGATGAAAAACCTGAACCAATTTCGATAATGTTTTTCGGCTGAAAATTTCTAATCATACAATACAAAGTTTTGCCGCAACCTTTGGTATAAAAATCATTATTGAAAAAATATCTGTATTCAGGTGTTTTTTCTTCAGGGAAAGGTATTTCTTCTTGAAAAGCTGAAAATTTCCGAACTAATTTCAATTGTTTTTTGACCTTAAAATCAATACCTTCTATTTTTTGGGTAGAATCAGCAATTTTTCTTCCTAAAGCAACATCTTCTTTGTTTGGAATTGTTGAATAAAAATGACCGTCAGGAACTATTTTTTTAATATTATTTTCCAAATCCATCGCCGAAAGAATAGTTCCTTCTAGATGATGAAGGATTTTGTATTTATTTATACCTAAAGATAATAATTGAAAATAAATTTCATCATAAGCCAAACTTGCGATAATAATTTTGTCAAATTCAAAATCTTTAATTTGAGCAGCACTTATCACAGGCTTATTTTCAAACAATTTATTTTGTTTTGTTTCATCATTGTCAACAAAAGCGATTATTTCATCTTTTGCAAATAAATTATATTGTTTTGCCGTTTCGTAGTTTTTGCCGAATCCAAAAATTAATATTTTCATAAAACCGCCGTTTCCTTAGATTTTTCTTCTTTGCCATCCAATGAACGCATTGAAATTTCTGCATCGACAAAAGAATTTTTAAATCCGTTTATAAAATCATTAGTGGTATTGACCCAAAATTTTGAATTTACAAGGATTTTGGCAGGTTTACCGTTATTTTGAATATTAAATATTACAGGGTCAGAGCCGTTATTTTGGGCAAGAAAATCTTTCATCGACATAAGCATCTCAAAAGTAGGTTTTTCATTGAAAAAGATATCAATAATATTGCAATTTTCAACGGGCTTGACCGAATCAACGACCAAATTTACGGTTGCACCTTCATCATCGCCCCGCATTTGGATTTTGCCTGAAATTATGACTTTTTGCTCAGGTTCTATGAAAGAATTATAGTTATTCAATACTTCTTGGAATGCAACAAATTCGACACTTCCATGCAAATCTTCGATAACACCTACTTTCAAAAGTTTGCCGTTTTTGGTACTGATAAGTCTAACCTGACTAATCAATCCGCACACCGTAACATAAGTCCCGTCTTTGATTTCGACCAAATCAACAGTTCTGTGAGTAGTCAAAAATGGCAGTTTGTCCCTGATACTTTCAAGAGGATGGCTTGTGATATAAAAACCCAAAAGTTCTTTTTCAAAATGCTGAATCTCGCCGTCGGTGAATTCTTCGCCGTTTGGATTTATTGAAAAAGTAACAGGTGAAGCATCATCCATCATCCCAAAAAGCCCTATTTGTCCGGAAATTTTGCGTTCGTGTTCTTTTTGAGCCGCAGAAACAATAGAATCTAAATTTTCAACGAGCTGTTTTCTGTTTTTTTCAAGTTCGCAAAAAGCTCCTGCTTTTATGAGACTTTCTAAGGTTCTTTTGTTCAAAGCTTTCGGGTCAACTTTTAGGCAAAAATCATAAAAACCTTCAAAAGATTTTTCTTCTCTGGCTTTTATAATTTCGTCAATTACACTCATACCGACGTTTTTGATAGAGGCAAGTCCGAATCTGATATTATTTTCGTCAGGAAAAAAGTCCGCAAAAGATTTATTTATGTCGGGAGCGAGAACTTTTATATCCATTTTTTGCCCTTCTGCGATGTAGGCTTGAATTTTGTCTTGATTATCGCTGACACTTGAAAGTAAAGCCGACAAATATTCTACAGCATAATGAGCTTTCAAATATGCTGTTTGATAAGCTATGAAGGCATAAGCGGCAGAGTGGGCTCTGTTGAAACAATACGCCGCGAATTTTTCCATCGAATCAAAAAGTTCGGTAGCAACTTTTTCGTCTGTACCTTTTGCGACGCATCTGGTAACGAAAACACCCCTTTGTTCGTCCATAACTTCTTTTTTCTTTTTACCCATTGCACGTCTTAGTAAATCTGCTTCACCAAGCGTATAACCAGCCAAAACTTGTGCGATTTGCATAATTTGTTCTTGATAAACAATTGTTCCGTATGTATCTTCAAGAATTGGCTTCAAAGATGGATGAGGATAACTGACTTTTTGACGACCGTGTTTTCTGTCAACAAAATCATCCACCATGCCAGAATCCAAAGGACCCGGGCGATAAAGAGCAACAAGTGCACCAATATCTTCGAAAGTCGACGGCTTGAGACGTTTTACAAGGGCTTTCATACCTGAAGATTCGAGCTGAAATACTCCGTCAGTTTGACCGTTACAGAGCAATTCATAGGTTTTGGCATCGTCAAGAGGAATTTTATTTATGTCAATTTTGATTTTATGGCGTTTTTTGACCATTTTGATTGTATTTTTGATGATAGTAAGATTGCGAAGCCCCAAAAAGTCCATTTTGAGCAGTCCGAGTTTTTCAAGGTCGCCCATTGCAAATTCTGTAATCACAGCACCTTCTTTTGAATTTTGGATTGGAACCAAATCTGAAAGCGGGTCTCTAGCGATGATTACACCTGCTGCATGCACGCCGATATTATTTTTGAGCCCTTCAAGTTGCATAGCATAATCCACAATTTCTTTAACAAGGTGATTTTCCTCATAAAGTTTTTTGAAATCTGCGACTTCATTGAGAGATTCTTGAATTGTTTTACCCATTTCTATCATCTTGCTGATTTTATTTGACTCGGCAAACGGATAATCCAAAACCCTTGCAACACCTTTAATTGCATTTCGAGCGGCGAGAGTACCGAATGTAATAATCTGGCAAACCTTATCAGAACCGTATTTTTCGGTAACGTATTGGATGACTTCCTCACGTCTTTCAGGGCAAAAATCTATATCGACATCGGGCATGCTTATACGTTCAGGATTCAAAAATCTCTCGAACAATAAATTATGTTCAATCGGGTCTAAATCCGTTATACCTAGGGCGTATGCGACTAAGCTTCCTGCTGCGGAACCACGACCCGGGCCGACTGGAATACCTTTTTCTTTGGCATAATTAATAAAATCCCAAGTTATCAAGAAATATGCGGCAAAACCCATACTTTCGATGGTTTCAAGTTCATACCTGCATCTTTTGTCAATTTCGGGTGTAATTTCTTTAAAGCGTTTTTCTAACCCTTCACGAACTTTAAAATCCAAATATGATTCGATACTGTGAGTCGGCGGAACTTCATAATGAGGAAGCACAGATTTTCCCATATCAATAATCAAATTGCACTTGTCTGCTATTTCATAAGAATTTTTCATCGCTGTATCAAAAATTTCTTTATCAAGCCAAGAAAAAGCTGATTCTAATTCGGCTTTGGTCTTCATGTAGAATTCGCTGTTAGGAAATTTCATACGGTTGGTTTCATTCATCAAACGACCTGTTTGGAGACAGAGCAAAATATCGTGCATTTTTTCGTCTTCACGACTCAAATAGTGTGCATCGTTTGTAATTATGATTTTGATACCAAGTTGTTTTGCTATTTTTATCAAATCGGGGTTTGTGCGTTTTTGTTTTTCGAGTCCATGGTCTTGAATTTCGATATAATAGTCTTCTTTAAAAAGGTCTTTATATTTTTTTGCAATCGCAACTGCATCTTCATAAGTACCTTTCAAAAGTGCCTGTGTTAATTCTCCCCCAAGACATGCAGAAGAACAGACAAGACCTTCTGAGTACTTTGAAAGAAGTTCGAAATTTATTCTGGGCTTGTAATAAAAACCTTCAAGATGTGCAATGCTCACCAATTTCGTAAGGTTTTTGTAACCGATTTTATTTTTGGCAAGCAAAATCAAATGACTAAGTTTATTATTATTAACGTCTTTTTCTTTGATATCACCGTCATTAATATAAAATTCGCACCCGATAATGGGCTTTATACCCGCTTCTTTGGCTTTGCAATAAAATTCAATTGCACCATACATAACCCCATGGTCTGTAATTGCAACAGCAGGCATATTATTGGCTTTGGCGAATTTGATTATATCGCTGACCCTTAAAGCCCCGTCTAAAAGGCTGTATTCACTGTGAACATGTAGAGGAATATAACTTTGCATACCTCAAATTTTACTTCGAAATAAGTATAACTTCCATAAGGTACTGTTTATTATTTACATTCTGTAAGTTAAGATTGATTTCTTTGCCTAAAAGCATTTCCTATACCTATAAATCCTAACCCTAAGATACTCCACAGAACAAAATCTTTTCCTGCTTTGTTTAAAACAGATTTCACTGAATATTTTTTGTTCACAAGTTTTTCTAATTTATCTTGTTTGATATTGAGTTCATATTTGTCTAAGAAATTAAATATTTTATTAAAAATGCCTTTGTCTTGTTTGCTTGCTTCAATACTTGATTCTAGTACCACAATATCATTTTTCAGAGGAATAAGTTCTGAAGGTACTCTAATTGAGGTTCTTTGATTGTATAGTTCAATACCTGCACTAATCAACCCTGACCAAGTTCCGATTGTTGCTGCAGATATCAAGTCTCTTTTCATTTGCGATTGTTGATAATTTTTGTCAATTTGCATTTTTCACGCACCTTTTTTACATTATATTGAATATGAAAACAAAATACACTAAAAAATTGCTAAATTGATTTTTTGTCAGCTAGAATACTGAAAAATCCTGCAATTCAGCTTTTTTTTGCATTTTTAGTATTTTTTTTAGAAAAAGCATCTATTACTTCACTTATTAAAAAACTGCTTATTGTCCATTCTATAACACCGAGCAAAAATCTTCCGCCAATAACTTTTTTGGAAATTTTATTTTTGGAAAGACTTTTGTATTTTTCTTCTTTCAGATGAAGTTCTTTTTTGTCTGCAAATTCAAACAATCTTCCGAAAATCCCGTTTTTTTTGTAATTTTGGTGTAAATTTTTTCTTATTAAAATATCCGAATGTAATTCTTCTATAGTTTTCGGTGCATTAAGATATCTTTTTTGATTGAACAAGCTTAATCCACCGCAAAGACTGCCCCACATAACACCGCCTATTGCAGCATTTTTGATATTATTTTTCATACGGTCATTTTTTACAGAAGTTATTTCCAAGTGAAAATCCTTGATTATTTCGTATTGTAATGGCTTAAAAACAAACAAAGAAAAAAATTGCTAAATTTTTATTTTTCTACATTAATAGGTTGTTTCACCATAATACCATCGCCACCCAAAACAGATATTTCTTTACCGTTTATATAGAGATAGACAGGCTTTTGGGTCATATCAGAAACTGTATGAGCGATTTGATCGAGACGAATAGTCATACTGTCAGAACCTCCGCCTGCTTCAAAATCATTTGACAAATTGACAACGACAAGATCATCATATTCACCTACATTAAGAAGTATTGTTTTAGAAGGAATTTCTGTAGAAAAACCATTTTGTAATTCATTTTGATTAGGACCTTTCAAAAGTGCATTAACAGTATTCTTATAAATATCCCCTTTCATTATTTTTCTTTTCACAGGGATTACTGTTTGGATGTTTTGTTTGTCTAATTGAACAAGATAGATATTCACCAAGCTGGTTTGCTCAGTTTCTTTTTCTACAATGACTTCTTTTTCTTGTTCTACAAACATATTGTTAAAACTGAAAAATAAAATTCCCACTAAAACAAAAATGGTTGTATAACCTAAAAATTTTTTCATCTGATTTTTCCCCTTTGGACTTTATGTATATCAAATTTTAGCTTTATTTATCTTTTTTTACAATAGTGATACAATATAATAATCATAATAGTTTAGATGAGGAAATGAATATGTCAGATGCAAAAATTACAAAAGATATGGGAATTATTGATATCGTACAACAATATCCGCAAACTTTAGAAGTGTTTCAAAAATACGGTTTGGGTTGTATCGGTTGTGCAGCAGCAAGATTTGAAAATCTTGAAGCAGGTGCAAAAGTCCATGGTATAGATGTGGATGGTTTTATTGCTGACCTTAATGCTGCTATAGCAGAATAGTTTTTTGCTAAAATAGTTTATAAGAATGCCCCAAAAGGGCATTTTTTTGTTTTAAATTACACTTCAAGATCTACACCCTTTGGTCGATGATAAACATCACTAAACACTTTAAACTAAATATACTTAGTGGGGGGAATCTTGAGTATGGAAAAAAGATATTTGGATACTGTTATAAAAAATAATGCACAGCCAAAAGAAGGCATAGCTTGGGCATGGCAAAATCAACATCCTACAATCAAATGGTGGCTGGTATTATCATCCATTTGTTATGTGTTAGGAAGTGTTTTTTTGATGGTTAATTTATAAAAAAATATTTTTAAAAAAAAGACCTTTGGTTATACCTGAGGTCTTTTTTATGCTGATTTAGCAATTTTTCATGCGGAATGGTTTTTATAATTGTAAGGTATAATTTTGAAAGGTTTTTTATTTTGGCAAAAATTGAAAATAATATTCAAACTGATTTGCCAGTTATTAGAAATAATCCAACTATTCAAATTCCAGCAAAACAATCGGAAGTGCTAAACCCTAAAGAAGATAAAACCGAAGTTTTGTTTTTAAGCTTAGCAGGACTTGCAACTGTTGGGATAGTTACCGTTATTGCAGGAAAAAAAGGCTGCCTTGGAAAAGGATTTCAAAAATTTTTAAATGGAGCTGAAAAAGCAAAGCCGGAACTTCAAAAAGAAGCTGAAAAAGAGATTGCGAAACCTCTTGTAAATACCAATATTATGGATGCAATTCCTCCGGAGCTTAAAGTTGAAATTCCTTGGGACAAAGTTCCAGAAATGCATAAAAAATATTTAAAAAAATATAATGAATTGTTTTATGAAGGTATGACCGAAGTAAGGAAAGCTAAAAACTTTGATGAAACGGCTAAAGCTCTTGAAAAATATTTAGCAACTGTTGGTAATAATCAAACATGGAATTGTGTAAATATTTCTCATACTCACGCTGCAAGATTGTCACAAGCAGTAATGGCAGAGAGATCGCTTCAAGATACAAATGTGCTTATGGCAATAGGCTCAGGACTTCCTTCTAAAGTTGAACATGGGATAGAAGTTACAGTTTGGAATCAAGGGAGTCACGAAGATTTTCTAAAAGAATTTAAAATTAAAGACTATTGGAAACAAACTTTAGATATTTCCGAGCTTACTAATGACCTTAAAAAAGCAGGAGATGGGAGTATAGCCTTTGTAGCTCCTTGTGAAAACCATATTATTTTGGCATTAAATTTGAAAGATAATATTTTTTTTATTGACAATGCTATGGAACAGTCCGCAGTTGTTAAATCAACAAAAATGATGGAGGAAGAACTTTATGAAAAAATTAATGGGGGTATGAATTCAATTATTGAGCGGAATAATGATTCTATTGATCGCGAAATATCTAATTTAAGAGTAAGTTGCTTGAATAGATTAAATAGTTTTAGGACTAAATTTAAAGCTGACTTTAAAGAGGAACAGGCATCTAGTATCCCTGAATATCTGCAAAAAAGGAAAGAATTATCGGCTCAAAAAATAAATACAAAAATTGCTCCTGATAATGCTTCTTTTAATTTTACGAGCTTGAATGAAGAATTAACTCAAAAAAATGCTGCTAATCAAATAGCGAATTCTTATAAGCTCGGCTATGGAATCTCAGAAGAGAAAGTGCATGATTGGCTTAGAGGTTTGTGATTATAGTTTTTTTATATCTCAACTTTTATTTTAAATTTTTTCTTGTCTAATTTTTTGAAACTCGGTTCAACCATTTTTGCTTTTGAAGAGCGTTTTTTTCGAATCAGCATATCACAAAAGGCTTCAAGCCTTGTGATAAAACCTGCTTCACCTGTATGCTCATCAACGGTAAGATTCAAAAGCGGTTTCGATAAACGTTTTGAAAAACGAGAAATTCTTTCAACCATTATAGAATCAGGACCACACCCAAAAGCAGTAATAGTAATGATTCCATCCACTGTCTCATCATTCATATAATAACCTGCGGCACCTGTCATTTCATATTCATTTGCCCAATAAATCTTTGTTTCAAGGGTCTTAAAGCCTTCTTCTTTTTGTTCCAAAGTCAACATCTCCGGAGTGAAAGTATCAATGCCCATTTTTTCAAGTTTTTGGATGGCTTTCATGCTGACTTGATTATCATGAAGATTATATCCATGAGCGATTACGGCGACTTTTATTTCGGCTTCTTTTATTTTTTGAGAAATAATTACCTGCCCCAAAACAGCTGTCTTTAAAGCTTTTTCGAACTCAACCCCTGAGCGTAGCATTCTGTTGAAATTATTTTGATATTCCCAACCTTTTTTGCTTGCCTCTTTTATTTTTTCCAAATCAGTAATCCCCAAAGGCTCAACAGATTCTTTGAGATATTCATAAAATCCTTGATCTTTTTGAGATTTATCAAGAGTAGGCTCAATCAAAAGAAAATCTTTTTTGACAACATTACGCACCAAATCAGGCAAGCCTCGGAGTTTTGAACAATTATAGATTTTGTGTTCGATAGATTGAATACTCGGGACATAAATTGCATCCACACCTTTTTCAAGTAAATTTAGGATATGTCCTATGAAAACCTTTACAGGAAGACAAGTCTCCGAAACGACAAGAGCACTTCCTTTTGAGATAATTTGTTTGGTAGTAGGGTTTGAAGAAATTACTTCGACCCCCAAAGCTTGGAAAAATCCAAACCAAAAAGCATAATAATTATAATAGCCTAAAGCTCTTGGTATACCTACTTTCATTAAAAAAACCTCCATAAGCAATAATTACATTATAGAACAAAAATGATGTAATTATTAATATAGACATATTTTCAAATAAAAAAAGAGCCTTTTATCAGGCTCTTTTTTTTATTTATTAATCTTCTTCTGCGTCTGTTTTGCGAACTAAATTCCCACTGCCGTCAAGAGTATAGTAATTATCACCATTCCTGTAGGCATCTTTAGCCGTAACATATGTATAAGTTGCTGCTGGCGTAGTTCCTCCGGTTGGGAAAACTTCTACTTTACTGCCATAAATGATTTTTACTTTACCGTAATTTTTATCTCCAACTTTATAACAGCCTGGTCCTTCGATAGTCCTTAATTTATTATTTTTGTCTAAATCTTTAACTAGTGTCTCTGTTATACCATTGTTTTTAGTAGTTTTTGTTCTGGTTTTAGTTTTTGAGTCTATTGTCCATCCATCTGTTGTGGCTTTATCTGTAGCTTTTGTTTTATCTGTCGCTGTAGTTGTTGTTTTATCTGTAGTTGTTGCGGAATCATCTGAAGAAGTATTTGATATTCCTTTGAACATATCTTTAAACATCTTTCCGAATATCTCTTTTATACCAAGTGAGCCATCTTTATCAAGCATCATCAAAGGTATCATCATTTGCAACATTTGCATCATAGGTCCCATCATTTGCATCATCCCCATCATTCCTGACATAGGATTATTTGACTGTGAATTAGGGTTGCCTGCTAATTGATAAGGCAAAAAACCAGGAGCTTGAGATTGCATCTTAATCTTATTTTCTTCTTGCTTCAAAGCATATTTGTATCTCATTTTGTCCAATCTTTGTTGGTCTTCTGGATTAAATTCTATGCCCATAATATCCTCTGCATTCTCTCTTTCTCTAAATATTCTTCTTATACTAATAAAGTATATATTCCGTAAATAATTGCTAAATAAGTGGGCAATCTATTAAGTTTTGTAAACAGAGTCAATATTGTTGTTAAAAATACTATTCAGAAAACTTGAAAACACCTTCACTGCAAGAAAATACCAACTTTATTCGCTTAGATTAAAAACAGCAGTATAATTTGGGATTATTTATTTGATTATGTTTTTTGTATAATAAATTTATTGAAAATTTTGTATGGAGAAGTGTCCGAGTGGCTTAAGGTGCAATCTTGGAAAGGTTGTGTACCGCAAGGTACCGCGGGTTCGAATCCCGCCTTCTCCTGTTTTTAGTCTTTGGTTAGAGAGTCAGACCCTTTTTGTTTTTAAGTAAGTCCGTATAAATGGACACTTAAATTCATAATGTCTGACAAATAGAACCATAACTTATGGTTCTATTTGTTATTAAGTTGGAAAATTATTAAACTAAGTGTCAGATATTATTTAGCAACTTCTATCGGAATAGTATTTTTATATGTTGCAAATTTTTCTACTGAATTTATCCCTAACTTTTCAAACAATATTTGATTTCTTTTTCTAGAGTTGTCAACTAGTGCATCATAACTTAAAACTTCAATACTTGCATTAATTCTTTGGTTAGGATGATAACCAAAATACCCAGAGCCATCAGGCATTAGATTAAGCGGCTCTAAATCTAATATTTCTTTCATTTTAGGCGTTAAATCACAAATAAGATACAAATATATTGGAATATTATTATTTTTTATAATAGGTCTGCCGTTATCAGAAAGCAAGGTTCCACTTCTGATTTTCTGAGCATATCCATATAACTGCTTTAATGGATTTTCAGATTCGGGATAAGCTTGCCTCCAGGGCCTTTTGAATTCAATAATACTTATTGGCGACGAATAATTATATTGCTGTTCAGGATTTTCTGAAAACAATATTGGTTTTTCAAAGATATTATTGTGATATATTATAATGTCTGTGCGCTCATCAGATTCTATTTCGTTTGCATTCATAGATGTAAAACTTTTATCTGAATATAGATATTTATGGAATGATAATTTTTCATCAATCAACCACAAGTTATGCTCTTCATAGTTTATATCATCAGACGTCGTTTTTGTCGGGAAAAATATGGAGTGTACGCAGTCTTCTTTACTGTATTTCCCATCTTTATTAATTGCTAAATTATTTTCTAAAAGATCAATAATAAGTTTTCGATGAATTACATAATCAGATAAATTATCTTTTGTCAAATCATCATAATAATTTATGAATTTTTGATATTTTTCTTTATATTCGTTATAGTCATTTTCATTTTTTATCGTAGTTTTTAATAAATCATGACCATCTTCTTTTAATTTACAAATATCATTTGATTTGATTTTATAGAGCTCAATATCAAGTTTTTCTTCAGACAATCCAGCTTTAAGGTTGCCTAAGGCTTCTCTATTATGTTTAAGAATATAGCGGTACGAAATTGTTTTGTTTTTAATAAAATCTGCATATTTGTCAACTTTTTCTTTGTTTATTTTTTCAATTAAATCACTGGATATTTCTTTAATATACTCTACAATTTTTTTTATAACTTCATCTTCATATATATCATCATTTTCCTTGTTTGAATCATCAATACTATCATATATTGATGGCTCAGGTTTTTCAGGCCAAGTTAGTTTACCCCTGAATGCCTCAGCAATCTTATTAATATAGGCACTTTTTATGTAGTAAACATTTACAAATGAGCGATTATCTTCTTTGATTTTATTTTGAAAATTTGGAATATATTTACCTAAATTAACAGAATCAATTTCCCTACCGTCTGCTAAAAAACTGATTTTATGATTTTTTTCTTCATTAGAGAAAACTTTTAATTGTATAATTTCAAAAGATTCTCCTTTTATTTCTATAATTTTATTTTCTAATGTCTTATAAAAATCATTTTTAAAAACATCATTTAGTATAATAACTCCATCATTAATATTGTAGGCATCATCGATTAATCTTACTTTGGGGCAATTGTCATCTAAAAAATTCACCAAACAATGTGCAAGAATTCTATGAGCAATTGTTAAAGGTTCTTTAGGGCATTTTTTATAATGTTTCTCATTAAAATCTTTTAAATAAACTATTGTTTTAGGTTCTTGTGAGCCATTTAGCAGATTTACTGAATGAGTCATGTTTTTTTCATTGAAGTTAAACTTCCTACAGTAAAATTTTCCCTCATAAAAAATGCTTTCTATTTCAACATCATCAAACGCTTTTAACCATACAAAACGTCCAATACCTCTACAGCCAATCTCAGATTTATATAAGGATTCTGGAGTTTTAAATGATTCATAATTTATATTATTAAAACCGATTCCATTATCTATTATTTTAAAATTAATTATAGGAGGTATTTTTTTTATATTGTCGCTTATATTTATTTGTGAATTGTCACGTTCAATATAAATATCTATAAATTTATTTGATTTATCATTCGTTTCATTAATTGATTGGAACGAGTTTATGATAGCTTCAAATAAAGGCATTAAAGGATTTGATGGAATAGGTGTATTCCTCAATTTTCCTTCTAAATTAAAATTCCAATTTATAGTCAATTATGCTGTCCTATTTTATAATATTACTTTTATTTATATAATCACTTTACCATAAAAATTTATGCAAAATATCCTAATATCTATCTTTCTTTCCACCTGACCAGATGACCTTGCCGATGATTCTGAAGTGCTCGGTTTCAAGGTCTACCGTGAACGGTGAGTATTCTTGGTTTTTGCTCACTACCTGAACTTTGTTTCCTGGGATTCGTTGCAGGAGTTTAACGTATAGTTTATCGTCAATACTTACGACATAGGTTCCGTCATTGGCTAAATCATTCATTGTGTCATTCACGATAATCAAGTCGCCGTCATTGATTTCGCCTGCCATTGAATTTCCTTTAACAGTGAAAGCTAAAAGGTGCTTTGGTGCAGTTACGGTTATATCAGTTAGCCATTTCTTTGCAAAAGCAATAAAATCTTTTGTCATTTCTCGTTCTTCAATCAGTGCTCCATATCCTGCGGACGCAGCCATATTTATCAAAGGCAAAAATACCATTTGCGATAAATCAGCATTTGCAGGCATATCAGTTGCGGTTGTTTCTGATGGAAAAACTTCGCCCCTGCCACTTAAAAGCCATTCAGGATTAACTTCTAAATAATCGACAAGTGCTTGTAGGTACATTACACTTGGCTGTCTTTCGTTTAATTCATAGGAATAGATAGTCCTAGCAGAAATTTTAACGCCGTTTTCTGCAAGTTTTTTAGCAACGTCTTCCACGGACATTCCATGTTCAGTTCTAACTTTTTTAATTCTTGATTGTAAGTTTGACATTTACACATTCCTTTTTATTGTAAAGTATTTCACAACTCGCACAAAACTTCAACCCTTCTATGAAGTATCGTGTAATAATTCTTAACTATTGCACAATATGTCAATGCGAGATAATTATTAATTTTGAGGGGTTTAGCAACTCTAGTCTTTTTGTAAAGAGTTTCACAGTTTACTAATTTCTCTTGACCGTCCGCACAATTTATCATACTCTATGTAATATCGTGCAGTAAGAAAAATCGAGTAGGGGAAATGAGTAAAAATTTTATCAGTATGAAATATAAAATAGCTCTTATGAGAATTGGTATAACCCAACGTGAAGCTGCAAATATTTTAGGCTTTTCTGAAAGCTACATCAGTATGCTAATTTCAGGACAAAGAACTAATGAGAAATTTGATAACTGGCTAAAAGACAATGTCTATCTTGATGATTTGAATGGAGCGAAGTTCAATGCAGGAAGATAAAGAGATATGGCTAACAATTGAAGAGGTTTGCGATTTATCCGGCGATAAAAAGGAAACTATCAGACGCAAATGCAAAGCTGGCGAGCTTGTTTCTACTTTTAAAAAAATCGGCAAATTTAAACATTATTACGTTGCTTTATCTTCGCTAAAAGATGAACTTCAAAAAACATATTTAAAATCAAAAAATAAAAATGAAGTAGTTTCAACTCCTGCGGTAGACGTAAGTTGTTCGCTAGAAGAATATTCAAACGCTCCTGCGTGGGCAAGAAAACAAGCAGAAAAATATCTTGAACTGTTCAGTTTGACCGAAAAACTGACATACAAGGAAACACAAGATTTTATAGCAAAGTGGAATGAAAAATATCCTGAGCGGAAAACTGCCTATTCTACTTTGATGGAAGCAAAAAGGAAATATGAAAAGAGCGGCATTGAAGCACTACTGAGTAAATATGGACACAGAAAAGGTTGCTTTAAAATAGACACTGAACATTTTGACTATTTTAAAAGTCTTTACTTAAAAGAAGGTGCGCCATCAGCTCAATCGGCGTGGATAATGACATTAGGTTTTGCAAAAGAAACCTGTAATATTGATATTAAAAACTTTCCAAGTTCTAAGTCTTTTATCAGAATGTTAAGAAAAGATGTCCCCGAGCAAGCTATTTACCTTGCAAGATGCGGTGAAGCGGCTTGGAATAAAAAGTATGCATCATATATCCCAAGAGATTATTCAAACATCACTGCCGGAAACTTTTGGGTTTCGGATCACGCACAAATTGACGTCGCCGTTAATTTTAACGGTAGCGTATGTTTCCCGTGGGTGACAGTTTTTAGAGATATTAAATCTTCAAAATGGTTAGGGTGGTTTTTGCATGCCGAAAGCCCAAATTCTGACCATATTTTTCAAGCTTTCTATTACGGCGTTTTACTATTCGGGCTACCTGTTGATATTTATCTTGATAACGGTAAAGACTATCGCTGCAAAGATTTTGCAGGCGGAAGAAGCGGTTCAATCAAGGTTTTGCACAACGCATCAAAAGAGAATTCTTTACTGAAAAATTTAGGTATAAATGTACATTTTGCCCTGCCGTACAACGCACAAACAAAGCCTATTGAAAGGGATTTTTTGAAGGTAAAAACATACCTTTCAAAACATATGGTCGGTTACCGTGGCGGAAAAATTACTGAAAGACCTGAGAAGTTAAAAACAGAAATCAAAAACGAGCAAATTATGCCGTTTGAGGATTTCAAAACCTTGTTTGACGATTTTGTCCTCAATGTTCTGAATAAAATGCCATCAAACGGTAAGGTCTTGCAGGGTAAATGTCCTGACGAATTATGGTCTGAAGAGTATTCAGTAAAGAAAATAATCAGCAAAGATGCTCTAAAACTTTTCTGTATGCGAACTTCAAAAGATGTTTCAATTGGCAGAAATGGCGTGTATGACTCACAACTTCAGCTTACATATTGGGATGAGTGGATGATTGCTCAAAAGGGCAAAAAGGTTTACCTGAGAAGAGATATAAACGCTTATCAAGAAGCTTGGGTATTTGATGCGGCTACAGAAGAATTTTTGGGTAATGCGAATGTCAACCAAGCCGTATCATTTATGGCAAAAACGAATATTGAAAAAGCTCAGTATAAAAAGGCAGTTGAGGCTAAAAACAAAGAAAAGAAACTTTTAAAATCATACATCAAATGTAAGTATAGCCCGACAAATGCTGAGATTGTGAACAATTTGAAAAACGGATTACCTCAAACGAACTTTGAAAATAATCCTAAAATTTCAAAAATTACAAATACCAAAATGGATAAGGTTGTCAAAAGCAACAAACAATCTACTTTTAGGGCTGAAAAGTATGTCACGCCAATAAAAGAAAAACAGAAGCTGTATCTCACTGAAACCGAGAAAAAGCGTGATATTGCCAAAAGGGCTATGTAGGAGGAAAAATGAGTTTAATTGAAGAATTAAAAGAATTATTAAAGAAGAAAAAATATACTGTGGCATACGCTGCAAAGGCTATAAATGTTTCAAATGCGACTTTGCACCTATGGATGAACAGTAATTATAAAGGCAACGTGAAAAAGATTGATGATGCTGTTGCAAATTTTCTTGAAATTGAAAAATTGAGAGAAGGCAGGATTAAGGTTGATTTTGTCCGAACAACCATCGTTGATGATGTTTTCGACATTGCAAAAACCTGCCACGTTGAAAATGAAATTGGAGTTTGTTGCGGCGATGCAGGAATAGGTAAAACTTATGCGGTCAAAAAATATGCGATTGATAATACCGATGTCATTTTTGTAGAAGCGGATTTGGGCTACACTCCAAAAGTTTTATTCTCAGAAATTCACAAAAAACTTGGCTTTGACGGCTGTGGCACAATCCACGGAATGTTTTTGGACATAATCAATAAGCTAAAATCTTCGGGCCGTCTAATAATTATTGATGAAGCGGAACACCTGCCATATAAGTCGCTAGAGCTTTTGAGAAGAATTTACGACAAGGCGCAAGTAGGAATTTTACTTGTCGGAATGCCTCGTTTGATTATGAATTTAAAAGGTGAAAAAAGGCAATACGCACAGCTTTTCTCTAGAGTTGGAATATCTATTCGCCTAAATTCACTGGTCGAAGAAGACAAAAAAGCAATAATATCCTCCATCCTCCCTAACTACAAATCAATATACACTACCCTATCTGAATATTGTTCAGGTAATACGAGAGTTCTGACCAAATTATTGGTCAGAGCAATCCGTATTGCAGAAATTAACAATATGGAAGTGAATGAGGATGTTTTGCAGGCTAGTATCAGCCAAATAATAGTGTGAGGGCGAGATGGAAGAATATTCAAAAAGCGAAAAAATACTATATATTTCCCTGATAGTTTTAGCAATCTTTGCTTTAGGCGTTCAGTGCGGAATTCATCAAGGTCGAAAACTACAAGCGGAGGGCTATTATGAGCAATTTTACTCAAATTAAAAAAATCCATACTTTGAAAAATATCCTTGGATTGGAAGAGGAACTTTACAGAGATATGCTTGCAAGTTTCGGCGTTGGTAGTTCTAAAAACCTGACCGAAACTGAAGCTCAAATACTTATAGAAATTCTTGAAGATAAAGTTAGCCTCAAAGGAAATAGTCACAAAAAATACGATGATTTTAAATCCAGGGACAGCGCAATGGCAACGCCGGCACAGCTTAGAAAGATAGAAGTTGTATGGAAAGATATGCATACATTTACAGACAAAGATTCTGCCAAAAAATCTTTGAGAAAATTCATCAAAAAACAGTTCCACATTGAGGACATTCGATTCATTACAAAAATCAAAGCAGGAAAAATCATCGCAGTTTTGGAAAAGATTAAAGTTAAAAAGTATTTAAAAGCCCTTTAAACGGCTTTTAAAATGTAGATAAAAGAAAAGGAGAAAAACAATGGAAACCAACAGACAACTTGTAGTCGTAGAAATGATGCACACAGAAATTGCAACTTTAGAGTCAGATTTATTAGCTGCCAAAATCGATTTTGCAAACAGTTCTCTTGACGAAAACGATTGGCAATGTAAATATGAACGCAAAATGACCTGCAAAATGCTAGAGGCTCAAATTGCCATTTTAAGAAAAATAATAAAGGAGATTCCTTTAATTAGTGCAGGCAAAATGGCATTAATGTCAGCATAGATCGAAACAAGAGGCTGACATCTGCAAGCCTCTTGTCTTAACGTTATGCGTTAACTGATGAGATCGTTTCAAAATTGTGAGGATAAATTATTGGATTTCAATAAACCATGGATACAAAATATCACAATAGAAAATCTTCCCAATGAGGATTTAAAAATTATGGCTGCGATTATCGGACTTGATGCAACCATAAAAATGATGTGCGAACTTCCGGGGATTATTATTTCTGTACCTAAAAATGCAACCTTGCAGGCAAAAATCGATTATGTCAAAAAACACTATGACGGCTCTAAAAAATCTCGCTATGAACTTGCGAAGATGTGTGACTTATCAGAAGGCTATATTTATCGGATAGCAAGGAAAAGGAACGATTAATCTAAACCGGTTAGAGAAAAATCTTCACCAAGTTTTTCTCTCAATTCTGTTAACAAACTTGCAGGAGTAACCTCAAGACCTTCAGCTATTTTCCAAAGTGTTGTCAGGTTAATATCATTGCAAGCACCAAGTTCAGCTTCTCTCCATGTTGATTTGGACATTGAACTTTCAGCAGAAATTCCATAGATTGTTTTATTTTTTGCTTCTCTATGGCTTTTAATTATTTCACCAAGTGTCTTAACCATCTTGATATTGTTATTATTCACAGGTTCTTGCATATATTAATTTTAGTGCTAAATTAGATTTAATAGATCGCCACAGCAACCTAATTAAAAAGTTTTATTTTTCAAGATGTCCGATTTTGACATACAGTGCTGCGATAATGGCAGATAAGGAAAAAACTTCCAAATATGAATATTAGAAACAGAATATGTATATTTACAATTATTTGCTTAAACATCAGCTGTGCTTATGCAGGTACATTTGATTACGGCACAACCGGCGATGGGTATAAATTCGTAAAACACCAACACAATGAAGCGTCTTATCAAAATGCTTGGTGTAGTGCTCACGGTGGAGTTACTGAGTATGAGAATAAGGATTTTACGAGGGTCGACTGCTTAACGGCGACAAACGCAGTTGAATTCGATTTCGCAAATAAATGGGCAGAAAGTATCGGGCAGGCTTTGCATTATCAATTGATGATAGGCAAAAAAGCTAAAGTCGTACTAATTTTGGAAAACCCTCAAAAGCAGATGGTTTATTATAATAGGGTAAAGGCCCTTGCATTAAAGCACAATTTTGATGTTGAATATGTAACGCCTGCAATTTTAAACTTAAAAAACGGACAATGCTTGAACCCCGAGTGTAAATGCCACAGAAAAAAACACTATTAAGCTCTATTTTCGTATTCACCAAGAGTAGTGCCGTCTTGTAATTTCCATTCAATTCGACCATTCGTGCTTGTCGCTTTTACGACATCTGAAGCAGCAGAAGGCGATTTGAAATATATATCTTCTAGTATTTTGCATGAACTATCTTCTTTTTTAACCAATTCGCTATTAATAATTTTACTCCATTGATTAAATGTGGATACAGTTGGAAAGCTTTTTGTTGCTTCTTTTTCAATGTATGAATTTTTTAATAAAATATATTTTCCATCTTCTACAATTAATCTTGCGGTTTTATCTTTATTTGCTTTTTTAAGATTCATATAAAAAATATTATCGTCTATAACTTCTTGCTTCTCTTCAGTAGTTAATATATCCACGAGACCTAAATTATTCAGAATAAATAACATTTTTTCAAAGAAAATTTCAGATTGCACCTGCTTGTTTTCGGATAATTTAGAACCTTTATTAGGACATTGCTTATTCATTAAATCAACGGTAGTTGTGTTTTTACCTGCGACTTCGCACATTCTTTTTTCTAAATATTCAGTGTGTGCGTTATCAATATCTTGCCCTGTGAAAATTATAAAATTTTGCCATTCTTTTTTATTATAATCATGATCAATGAATCTTTTTGCAACGTTATCAGACTTTCCAATGTATAATTTTTTTCGGTCTTCTTTTACTGTTAGGGTGTCTAAAAGCAAGTAAACAGCAGGCGAGTTTAACTTTTCAATATCTTGAATGTCTTTTACATGACGGCGTTCGCCAATGTAAGCTATAATATCTTCCATTGATATTTTAGCAACTTTTAACCCGTTGCCTTTTATTAATAATTCAATTGTTTTATCTTTTATTGCCATTACTACCCCAACTACTTGCAACAAAAATATTTTATCGCAAACAAAACTGCTGGAATATTTATGCAATAAAGGTTTACAATAATTCTATCTGTAGCTGCCGACTCTATTTCCTGATTTGTCATATTCCGTTATTCGACCTGAAGAGTCTTTTTTATAAGAACCTGTCTTATTTCCACTTTTGTCATAGGCATTCGTTCTGCTACCACTGGATTTATAAGAACCGGTTTTATTTCCCGATTTATCGTAACTATAAGTGGTGCTTCTGCTTGTTTTGTAAGAACCTGTTTTATTTCCGGATTTGTCGTAGAGATAAGTTCTTTCGCCAGATGTTTTATAGGAGCCGACTTTATTTCCACTTCTGTCATACTTGTTAATTGTGCCTGAAGAAGTTTCCCTATAAGAACCGGTTTTATTGCCCGATTTGTCATAAGAATTAGTTGTTTTGGCGAAACCAATGCCTGTTGTTAATACAAAAGCTAGTAATGCGATAAAAACTTTTTTCATAATACACCTCCGATAGGTGCCATTATAGCATAATGACACGCTTAGTTTGAAAGCAATAAATAAAGGTTTACAAATCATTAATGCCATAACTACTAACCTTTATCCCATTTTGAGTAAATTGATTTGTAATAAAACGTTCAAACTCTTTGTCCGTGGTATAATTTGAACATAAAATAAGTGGTTCTTGGAGTTTAAAAATGAATGTAGCAAAAGTTGAAGAAAATCTAAAAAAAATACTTGAACAGTATGGCGATGATAATTTCAAAGAAAATTTCATTTTTGAACTTTTATTAGCTTATGGAATTTCCAAAACAACTATAACTTTGGTTAAAAAAGGAAATTCAAACCTCTCAAAGAAAGCTAATCAGCTTATTTTAAAGAAAAAAATATTTTTTGAATCAACTGAGTCTAAAGACTTATATTCAATAATAGATAATTTAAAAAATGAAAAACAAACTTATACACATAAACCAAGATTTATAATTGTAACTAATTTTGAAAACATGTTGGCTATTGATACAAAAACCAAAGAAACATTAGACACACCACTAAAAGAGCTATACAAACATTCTGATTTTTTTCTTCCTTGGACTGGTAAAGAAAAATATATAGCACCTCTTGAAAATATAGCAGATGTAAGAGCCGCTGAAAAAATGGCTAAGATTTATGATGAAATTGTCAGGCTAAATCCTGAATTAACATCGAATCACAATCACGCATTGAATATATTTTTAACAAGACTTTTGTTTTGTTTCTTTGCTGAAGATACAGGAATATTTGACGGGGAACAGCTTTTTACAAAAACGCTATCAGATGGCTCCAAAGATGACGGTAGCGATTTAGATATTTTCCTAGACCAATTATTCGAATCACTAGATAAAGAAGATAAATCGACATACCCAAATTATTTGCATAAATTTCCTTATGTTAACGGAAAATTATTTTCTGAAAAACATTCGATCCCTAAGATGTCTGCAAAAATCAAGAGTTTAATGATTGAATGTGGCAATGAGGATTGGAAAGAAATTAATCCCGACATCTTCGGTTCGATGTTTCAAGCTGTGGCGAGTGCTGAGGTCAGAAGCGGTCTTGGGCAACACTATACATCTGTTCCCAACATTATGAAAGTTATTGAGCCACTGTTTTTGAATGACCTGAAACAAGAATTTGAGAAAGCGTTTAATGATGAAAAAAAGCTGGATAAATTGCGCCATAGAATTTATAACATTAAAATTTTCGACCCTGCTTGCGGAAGCGGTAACTTTTTAATTATTGCGTACAAGGAATTAAGAAAACTTGAAATGGAGATTATTCAGAGAATTAAAGAGCTACCGGGACAACACCCTTTTATGTTTTCACAAATTCAGCTTAACCATTTTTATGGAATAGAAATTGATGATTTTGCGTGTGAAATTGCAACTCTTTCTCTATGGCTTGCAGAACACCAAATGAATAGAAAGTTTAAAGAATTGTTCAATGACTGCAAGCCATCACTACCACTTGCGGCTAGTGGCAATATTGTTTGTGGCAATGCTACAAGATTAGATTGGGGAAAAGTTTGTCCGAAAGGGATTAGAGGCATTACTAAATCAAAAATGGAACAAATGACCCTATTAGAAATTCAACAAACTAAACAACTTGAATTACAAGGGCAAGAGAATGAAATTTATATTCTTGGGAATCCGCCGTATTTGGGTAGTCGTAATCAAAAAGAGATTCACAAATGCGATATGGACTATGCTCTTTCAAATGTTACAAGCTATAGAAAATTAGATTATATTGCCATTTGGTTTTATAAAGCATCAAAATATATTACTGGCATAAATGCAAGCTGTGCATTTGTAAGTACAAATTCTATTTGCCAAGGAGAGCAAATTTCTATCTTATGGAACTCAATTCTAAATGAGGGTATAGAAATGGGTTTTGCCTATGAAGATTTCAAGTGGGGAAATAATGCAAAACATAACGCAGGTATTACTGTTGTTATTATTGGATTAAGAAACCTCTCTAATAAAAATAAATTTATTTACACTGCCTCACAAGTATTACTTACTGAAAATATTTCACCAACTCTATCTCAAGGGCAAAATTATACAATTGAAAAACGGACTGAACAGATAAGTAATTTACCTTATATGAGAAGAGGTAATATGCCAAATGATAAGGAATATTTAAGGCTTTCTCCTCAAGAAAAAGAAAATTTAATTTTAAAATCTCCACAAGCAAAAGAATTTATCAGAAGACAAATCGGTTCAGATGAATTTATTAATGAAAGAGAGCGCTATTGTTATTGGATTTCTGATAAAAGATTAGAAGAAGCGTTAAAAATTCCCGAAATAAAAACGGCTGTAGATAACGTTCGCAATTATAGAATGAATAGTAAAGATACAACACTACACAGTCAAGCAGAACGTGCTCATCAATTTCGTGAATTTTTTGAATGTAAAAACAATTCATTAATTGTCCCGATTGTATCGTCACAAAGAAGAGAATATATTCCTATTGGATTTCTGCCTCAAGGCACTATTGTTCCAAATTCTGCACAAGTCATATATGATGCAAATGCCCTTGTTTTTGGGGTTTTGTCTTCAAAAATGCATATGTCTTGGGTTAAAACTTTTGCAGGAAGAATGAGAACAGATTTTCGATACTCTATTTTTCTTTGTTACAATACGTTCCCATTTCCTGAAATTAGCGATAATCAAAAGAAAAAAATTGAAATGCATGTCAATGAAGTTCTTATGGAGCGTGAAAACCACTCTGAAAAAACAATTGCAGAATTATACGATCCGGATAAGATGCCTGAATGTTTAAAAAGAGCTCACCACGATTTGGACATTGCAATCGAACTTTGCTACCGCTCAAAACCATTTGAAAGTGATGAAAAACGTTTAGAATATCTATTCAAAATGTATGAAATAATGACCAATCCTGAGAAAAAAGGAGATATCGAACAATTATGCCTGCTATAATGACTAAGCATATGCGTCCAAAAGGAGTATGAAAACTTAATGAATGGAATAAAGCCAACAAAACACATAATTGCATATATAGATTTTTTAGGCACTCAAGAAAAAATTAAAAATGATGTTGACCATAAACATTTAATGTTTTTAAAATCCTTATATGACTACATAGAACAGCAAGTTGCAAAAAAAAACAAATCAAATCAAGATAATCATTTTTTGAAAGAAATAAAAATTCGAAGTTTTTCTGACAATATTGTTTTTGCGGTATCTGCGAATGCAACTGATATGCAAGTTACTTGTGCGCTAGATGAAGTTATAATAATTTGTGCTGAAATACAACTTAGGGCACTAAAAGAAGGAATTTTAACAAGAGGCGGAATTACAATCGGAGAAATTTTTGTAAATAAAAACTTTGCTTATGGCAAAGGTTTACTTGATGTATTAAAAATGGAAGAAGAAATTGCTCATTTTCCAAGAATTATTTTAAATAATTCTTTAGAAGAGAAATATCAAAAGTATTTTTCTAATAATAACAGAACTGTTTTAGATTCAGATAATATTCGATATATTAATTTTTATGAAACAAAAAAACTAGAAGAATCTGACATCCGTCTTTGTAAAAGGCAATTAAAGAAATTAAAAAGAGATAATAGCTCCGATTTAAAAATTTTATCAAAAGTGAATTGGGTAATTAAGCATCATAATATTTATACTGAACAATTTAATACACAGCATATTCAAGAAAGCAATATTACAAATAAATCATTTGAGCCATTGAGCCAAATTCAATTGAATTTAGGACTCGAAAAAGTATCTAAGGAGGAAAATTAATGCCTGATTTAATAAAAGTGGAATATCAACAAACTGGTGAAAGCACAAATACTAATAAGTTTGGAATGCGACAAATGCAAGAACGTGCATTTGCGGCCAGAAATTCCAAATATTTACTTTTAAAAGCACCTCCTGCATCAGGCAAATCTCGGGCCCTAATGTTTATCGCACTCGACAAACTGTTAAAGCAAAATTTAAAAAAGGTTATTATTGCCGTTCCTGAACGCTCAATCGGAGCTTCTTTTGCTCCTGCAAAATTATCAGAATTCGGGTTTTATGCAGATTGGAATCCTGATGACAGATACAATCTATGCACCCCCAGTGAAGAAAAAAGTTTAGTTGAAGCTTTTAAAAAATTTATGAATAACGGCGAAAAAATTCTAATCTGCACTCATGCTACATTACGCTTTGCTTATGAACAAATTGAAGAAAGTAAATTTAATGATTGCTTACTTGCAATAGATGAATTTCACCATGTTTCAGCGGATAAAGACAGCAGCAAATTGGGCGAATTATTGCATTCAATTACGAATAAATCAACGGCTCATGTTGTTGCAATGACAGGTTCATATTTTAGAGGCGATGGTTTGCCTGTTTTAGCACCTGAAGATGAAGCTAAGTTCGACAAAGTTACTTACAACTATTATGAACAGCTAAATGGATATAATTATTTAAAATCGCTTGGAATCGGGTATCATTTTTACCAAGGTAGATATTTATCAGCAATTGGCGAGATTTTGGATTCCGACAAAAAAACAATTATTCACATTCCAAATGTAAACTCCTTAGAATCAACTGGAGATAAATATCAAGAAGTAATTAGAATTCTTGATATTATTGGCGAAGTCGAATACCAAGACCATGAAACAGGTGTACTTTTTGTTAAACGTCATGGCGATAATAAGATAATAAAAGTTGCAGATTTGGTTGATGATGTATCCGCTAATAGAGATAAAATTCAAAATTATTTGAGAGAAAGCGACAGTTTAGACGCGATTGACATAATAATTGCACTGGGAATGGCAAAAGAAGGCTTCGACTGGCCCTACTGCGAACACGCATTAACTGTCGGTTACCGTAGTTCTTTAACCGAAGTGATTCAGATAATTGGTCGCTGTACAAGAGATAGCGATAATAAAACACATGCACAATTTACAAATCTCATAGCACAGCCTGATGCAGCCAATGATGACGTGACAGTCGCAGTTAACAATATGTTAAAAGCTATAACTTGTTCATTATTGATGGAACAGGTTTTGGCTCCTAATTTCAAGTTTAAAACCCGACTTACAGATGATACAGAGCCCACAAAAAAAGGTGAAATAAAAATCAGAGGCTTCAAACAGCCATCATCACAAAGAGTTAAGGATATAATTGGATCTGACTTGAACGACATTAAAGCTAAAATATTACAGGACGACCAAATCGTAAGAGCTTTACCGGGAAATGTTGATGCAGAAGTTATTAATAAAGTTTTGATTCCTAAGATTATTCAAACTACATATCCTGAATTAACAGCAGAACAAGTTGAAGAAGTAAGACAATACGTTGTTGCAGATTCAGCAATTAAAAACGGAAGATTTGAAGATTCTCCAGTAGGGGACAAAAAGTTTATTGTTATGGCAAATCAGTTTATAAATATTGATGAGCTAAGTATAGATATGATTGATAAAATTAACCCCTTCCAACACGCATTTGAGATATTGTCAAAATCAGTTACGACAAAAACGCTTAAAGTTATTCAAGATGCTATTGAATCTACAAGAATACAGTTGTCTGAAGAACAAGCTATCTATTATTATAAAAAGGCAGTTGAGTACAAAAATAAAACTCATAAAACTCCTGATATAAATTCATTAGATCCGCTTGAGAAAAAGATGGCTGAGGCTATTATATTCTTGAAAAACCTAAGAAGAAAACAAGGAGTATAGCATTGAATCCTGATGAATTACAGAAATTAATTGAAGAAGATGAATTTGGGCTTTTGGATGTAAAACCAAAAGTTTGTAACGTGTGCAGTGCAGATGAAAGATTAATTAGCAAATTTGAAGAAATAAATGACTTTTTTGATAAAACGGGACACGAGCCAAAAGATTCTGACGATATTTTAGAACGAACCTTGGCTTATAGGCTGCAAAGCTTTAGAGTAGACGATTGCAAAAAAGAAGCTCTAGCCGAATATGACAGGTATAATTTACTGAGTGTTATTACAAAAGAAATCAATTCAATTGAGGATATATTCAAAGATGACAATTTCGGAATGTTTGACGATGATGAAGATGATTTATTTACACTAAAACATCTTCCAAAAGAAATAAATATGCCGGATTACATCGGACGACACAAACATTGCAAAGATTTTGAAAAATTCGAGCCGCTATTTGTTCAGTGTCACCAAGAAATTAAAGAAGGCAAAAGAGATTTGTCACCATTCCAAAAAGAACAAGCCATCGAAGTTGGAATGTTTTTTGTCCTTAAAGGTGTTTTAGTTTATATTGCAGAAGTTGGCGAATTTGAATATGTAAATGGGAAACGTAGAGCAAGATTGCGTTGCATTTACGATAATGGCACTGAGTCAGATATTTTAAATCGTTCACTAGCAAGGGCTCTTTATCGTGATGGAAAAAGGGTTTCTCCTGTGACTGAAAAAGTATTAGATAAATTTGCAGGTATAACTGAAGAAGATAAAGAATCAGGATACATTTATATCTTACAATCGTTAAGTCCAGATGAAAAAATTCAGTCAATTGCAGATTTATATAAGATTGGTTTTTCAACAACTCCTGTTTTGCAGCGAATAAAAAACGCAGAGCAAGAACCAACATATTTAATGGCGCCTGTTAGAATAGTTGCAGAATATAAAACATTTAACATGAATACCCAAAAGTTTGAGTTGCTATTACATAATTTTTTGGGTCATTGTTGCGTTAGCATTGATATTACTGACAAAAACGGTGTTCGAAGAACACCTAGGGAATGGTTCTCTGTTCCTTATGAAATAATTAACCAAGCCATTAACCTAATAATTTCCGGAGAAGTCGTTAATTATAAATATGACAGGGATAAAAAAGAAATTGTAAGAAAGGATAGATAAAGTTGCCAAAAAATAAGCCTAAAGAGGACTATTTTGAGCCAATTGTTAAAAATATGTTTGAATACATCAATAAATCCCTTGATTTACTTGATGAACCACAGTATTCAATCATTTATTTTTATACAGCACTAGAACTACTTTTTAAAGCAAGGTTGTTAAACGAGCACTGGTCTCTTGTGATAAGTAATTTTGAGCATGGCAAATCTACTTTTGAGAACTTTAAAAATGGAGCCTCTCAATCTGTATATCTAAATGATGCAGCTACTAGAATTAGAAATTTATTTAAAGACTTACCTAACAAGTATGAATACAATTTCAAAGAAATAAAAGAGGAAAGAAATAAACTTGTTCATTTCCCGATAACGGACATAGCCAAAGAAAAGAAAAAGTTACTCCAAGTTCTCTACAAAGCTTGGTATTATATGTTGTTTTTACTGCAAAAACAGTGGAAAGATATTTTTATAAGTTTTGATCAGGATATTAAACTTATAGATAGAAAAATAAAAGGAAATAATGAATTTTTAAAAGAAAAATCAAATATTTTAATAGAAAAATATCCAAATAAATATACAATGCAAACTTGTTGTTTCTGTGGGTATAATGCAACGATAAGTATTGAATCATACTATGATGATGAAGTTAAATCTTGTAAATGCGACGTTTGCGAAAATTATTTTTTTGATATTGGAGAGAATTTTATATATCAAGAATTAACACCTAGACTGATTAGTGAAGTAGAAGACGAACTGAAAGCTGAAGACTTTATAATCCTTGAGGATGAAATTCACATCAACAATTTAATAATAACTGACAATATATTGCCTCCAGAAGAAATTTTTGATAATACCTACATTCAATCTGAAAAACTTGAAGGTTTTGTAGATCTGGAGTTATTATTGAGTCTAGATCATTGTAACTTAGGGTATGAAAGCCAAAGTAAAAGTTATTCATTCACGGTTGATTTTGAGATTGATTTAGAAGCAAGCACAGAAAAATTCACCGTTAAAAGAACTTTATAAAAGACTAAAGGAAAAACAAATGGACCAAAACAAATTAAGAGATTATACACTTGATACATTAGCTGATATGATTTGTGGAAATAACCCGCCATATAAAGATTTTCCTTATAGAAGTTCTTCATATTTAACAAGCTTTTTTAGAGATATAAATCTTCCATATTGCCACGATGGTTCAACAAGAAAATGGTGGGTATTAGAGGCTCTTAAAGAAATAAACGAACAAGAATTAATCTCAAATAATACAATTTCAAGAAAAACAATTGAAGTTATAAAAAATTTATTTGATATCAGGTATTTTATCCAAAGCTTCAACGAACGTAAAAATACTTATTTTGATATTCCTGAAGAACAAACTATACAACATTTTAAAAATGCTGTTACTGAGATAAATAAGGTTTTACAGCATTCTCAATATGAAGTTATTTTTGATGAAAGTTCATATAAAGTTTCTATTAAAGGACTCAATAGTGTTTTTGTCTCATCCGATGTCAAAGAAAACGATATTAAACAAAAAATAGAATTTGCACCTAGTGTGTTTAAAGTCCCTGAAAAATCTATACAGGATAATTTAGTGTCTGTAATGATGCCCTTTAAAGGGTTTGACAATATTTATTCTTCTATTAAAAATGCATGTGATACAGTAAATTTTGAATGTAAAAGAGCGGATGATATTTGGGACAATAGTACATTTATTCAGGATATTTTTGATTTAATTTATACCTCAAAAATTGTAATAGTTGACTTTACGGGTAAAAACCCAAATGTTATGTATGAAACTGGTATTGCTCATACATTGGGCAAAATTGTTATACCTATATCACAGTCAATTGATGATGTTCCCTCCGATTTATTACAACACAGGGTACTTAAATACTTAAATAATTCTGAAGGTGTAAATGCTCTTTCCGGAGAACTGATTAAAAAATTGAGCTCTTATGCTCCAATAAAACCTCAAGTTCAAGTACCCCAAGAGGAAGATTTTGAAATACCATTTTAGTGATTTAAATATCGCAAAATTTCCTCAAGAATATTACTTTTTTCAACATCTGTAATTTTCAAATAAGGTCTTGACGGAATTTCAACTTTTTTACTTTTGCCAGCATTGCCGCCGAGTTGATGAATTGCTGCGTATACTAAATTGGAACCGATAACGGCGCTTCCATTATCGTACTGAGTTGTAATAGAGGTTGCCAGTTGCCCTTCGACCTGCAAGATTCTACCTGGCCAGTGCTTTGTTTTCTTTCGTTTTTTGATTGTAGATTCAGCAAGTTCCTGCCATTTATCAGGTCGACCTTCTTGCTCAAAGTTTTCTTCAACAGCATCTGCCATAATACCTGCGATGTTTTTCATCAAAGGTCGCAGGTCTTCGCATCTACTTGCAACTTTCAAAAGCGCTTCTTCCACAGCTTGATTATCGATTCTGATTTCAATATTATCCGCCATTTTTATGTAGGTCCTGGATTGGATAATTCGCAATCAGTAGCTCCTTAAACATTTTATTTTTCCTGTCGCCTGATTTATTATTAATGCCGTTTAGCCTTTCTACTGCAATCATTTCAAAGTCTTTGTACAGCTCACGGATTTTGGGGCAATCATCATAGGAAAGTAAAAATCTACCCTGAATATTTTTCAAAGTATCTCGCAACTTTTCATGTGCAAAGCCTTCTGTTGTCGTAACTTCATATCCACATCCACAGGTGTATGGAGGATCACAATAGAAAAAGGCATCTTCGTGGTCATACTGTTTAATCAGTTTTTCAAAGTCTCTGTTTTCAACCAAGACTTTGTCCAAGCGTTTGTGGATTGCATCAATTTTAAACAAAATATTTGTCTGGCTTTTACTTGCTCCGCCCGAAGATTTTTTGACTGTACCGAATGTTTCGCCTCTGCCTCCAAAGGAGCGAGTGATTAAAAATAAGAATTGGACTGCCTTTTGGATGTCAGTGTAAGGTTTTGAATTTAAAAATTGCACAAACATTTCACGAGAGCCAAGTAAGTATCTGAGTTCTTCTTTTAATGCTTCAGGGTGATATTTTACAACTCTGAAAAGGTTTACAAGCCTGCCGTCCAAGTCATTGTAAATCTCTAAATCTGCCCAGCGAGGTTTGTAAAACAGAACCCAACCGCCACCGCCGAAAGGTTCAACGTAGGATTTGATGTCAGTCGGGATAAGTGGTGCGATTGTTTTTCTGAGCAATCTTTTTCCACCGACCCAATTTAATAAATGTTTTGTATCAATAGTCATTTTAAACTCCTTTTAAATGTGCTTTAAATCTCTTTTAATTCTTTTTTACCAATCCGTTCGCCGGATTATGCGACCACCCAACATCAGGTGCGATTTTCTTACCTGTCAGCGGGTCTGTATAAACGGTTACAGGCATGTAATTGTCCGACTTTTTGGAAACCAACTGTTTTTCTTCTGATAATCTTCCGCCTGAATCATCAACGGATAATTTTTTCTCTTTCAAGTTGTAATCGGCTAAAGCCCTTACTCTGCAACGACATCGCCAACCATTTGGCGGATAAAAAGAATTCCAAAAAGGGTCGTCATATCTAAACACGAGTCCGCTTAATTGTGCGTGTTCAGGGCGTGTACGTTGGTCTAAAACCGAGACATATTCCCAATATGGTCGATTGTCAGCGTTATCAAACTGCGTCTTGTACCGTCCTGTTTGATATGCTGTTTGCATATTTACGGAATAAATTGTTTTTAGCCGATACATTGAACCGAGCTGGACTTTTTCGATATTTCCTTGAGAATCGCCGATAAATTGTTCGCCCCACCAACCTTTTTTCTGCAAAGTTGGTTTTAATTCCTTTTGGAAAGATTGAAAAGTTTGTCCGTCTTCCAGTGCTTTTTCAAGTGCAGAGCGAATATCCTTTAAAACATCTTCTCTCATAGCTTTTGCTACGGTGAAAGATTTTTTGTGTGCATCTTGCCAAAGTTCGTACCAATCCCAAGTTAATTTGTTTTCTTTGCCTTTGAAGTATTTAATCGCAGCAGCAGGAGAAAGTTTAAACAGGGCTTTAAGTTCCATATTCAACCTCCCAAATTTTCTGAGAAACGGCTTGTGCTACATTTACGGTTACAGCATTTCCTGCCATTTTGTAAAGCTGAGAATCTGAAATCCCTAGTTCTCTTGCTTGCTGTACCATTGCATCAGGGAAACCTTGAAGCCTGAAGCATTCAGTAGGGGTTAACCTTCTTATCCTGAAATCATCATCAATCGTTCCCATATTGCAGTGGGTGTCTAAGGTTTGAGAAACTTGTTTGCCAACTCTGCCTCTTCTGGTCTTTGAATTAGGGAATGCAAGGTTAATTCCATCTCCGATTGTTGCTTCATCGTAGCCTTTTTTAGTTCCGTTTTTTATCCGCATCAATGGTGTATCGCCGCCAACTTTTAAGGTTTCAACTATATTTGAGGCTTTGTATTTATCAAATCTAGGTTTATTAATGAAATACAAACCTGTCTTACCGCCCAAGCCCCCGCCATTTGAAGTCAAGCAGGTGCTTAAGCCGTCAGTTTCATATACTCTGTCGCCTTGGGATGTTTTTGTACTTAGTGGATGTTTTCGGATTTCGCTAATATTCTCTTCTGCGACTCCTGTGAGAGGAAATATTTTTCCGATACATTCTGTTCCAAGACATCCGACAATGTACACTCTTTCCCTGTTTTGAGGAACTCCGAAGAACTTAGAATTAAGAACCTGCCATTGCACGCTATACCCAAGGTCGGTGAGAACTTTAATGATAGTTCTGAAAGTTCGTCCAGAGTCGTGGTTAAGTAGCCCTTTAACGTTTTCGAGAATAAAGTATTTGGGCTTTTTGTCGGACAAAATCCGTGCGACTTCAAAAAAGAGTGTGCCTCTGGTGTCATCAAATCCTCGTCTTTTGCCTGCAATTGAAAAAGATTGACAAGGAAATCCTGCACAAAGGATATCAAAGTCAGGGAGTTGGTTGGTATCGATTGTTCGTACATCGTCATAGTAAACCTCATTATCTTTGCTGTGATACGCCAAGTATAACTGGACGGCGTATTTATCGTTGTCACAAAATCCGATGCCTTCAAATCCGACATTTTCAAGCGCAATTTTAAAACCGCCTATACCGGAAAATACATCAAGGAATTTTATTTTTTTTGTGTTATCAGAATTATTCATCAAGTCCATCAGACCTCCCTTGCAGTTCGCACAAGAAAAGTGCCTTTTGAAGAGATTGCTCAAATTGCTTACTTTTAAGATTTTTATCTGTCAAAAGTTCTTTTGCATCTTCAAAACTTTCGCAAGTTTCAAGAAGTGAAATCAAAGGATTCAGCATCTTTTGAGCCTGAATGCTGAGTTCTGTTTCAGAAAGGAATTTAAACAATTCATCAATCTGAACTTGCCCCTCTATTTCAGGTTCTTCCTTAAACTGTGAAAATTGAGAATCGGATGGGGCATTTTCTATGATTTCAAAATCTTCAGCATCATAGCCAAAAGCCTTGATAAAATATTCTTTAGTGAATTTAACGCCGCATTCAGAAATGATTTTATCTCGCTGTGCCAGTGTTAAATCAACATCTTCTTCCTGATACATTTCAAAAACAGGTGCATCCTGATTAGTGAAATTGATTTCATAAATCCATTGCAGGAGTTGATTAATAGTTTTTTCAACAAGTTTTCTGTCAGAATCAATAATGTCTTGACGGACAGCAAAGTGAGTATTTGATGCTGCATAACTTCCGTTCGCACCTATTTCCGTTGTCAAAGTTTGACCCAAGATAGCCTTTGAAATCTCAGCATTCATTTTATCAATCAGCTTTTCAAAGATTTCAGCAGAGGAAGATTTGTTTGCCTCCTGAATTTCAACAGAGCTGTCATCAGGAATTACAGCTACAGCGTCTTGCACCATATCCTCAAGTAAATCAGCAAGCTTGTCGGTTTCTTCTTTGCTTGCACCACGGGGATGTTTGCCCACAAGGTTTGGAATTCCATATTTTTCTGTAAAGATAACCCAAAACTTCAATCCGCCTTTTTTAAATGTGACGGGCCAGAACACTCTTGATAAAGTTCTTTCTCCGTATGGATTTTCATAGCTCGGGTTTGACTGCGGACATAAAAATTTCTTAGGAGGAAGTTCTTCTCCGTAGTAATGCTCTTTTGTTCTGAATTTTAGTTGGTTGTCATCATCAAAACAGAACCATTCAGACGGTTTTGACTTTAATTCGATAGGTAAAATAAGGTTATCAACTTTACCCCATATTATTTCTATCGGCTGAAAACCGAATAAAGTTGCCTCCAAAATATCGTTAATCAGCTTATAAATATCTAATTTTTTTAAAAGTTTCTCGAGTTTTTCTGTAGTTTCGTCCTTTTCTGATTCGTTTTTTATCTCCCATTCAAGTGACATAACCCCTGATTTTCGAGATTGTACGCAGGCAAAAACGTGAGCATCGCACATTAGTTCTTTATAAACCTTGATATCTTTGCCCTGTTTTCTCAAAACTATATCGGGGTCAGGTAAATATGAGCCTAAAGAATAAAAATTCAGGCTTCGTTTTCGTGTTGCAATTTCGTCTGATAATTTGTTTGTCATAAAAAATCCTTTATGAAGTTAGTCAAAACCATTTTTAAAACCCTTTTAACGTGTTTTAAAATCGTTTTTTGATGCGGGTTAGGTGTATTGGGTGGTAAAAATTAAAAACGTTCGCTTAAAAGCCGTCTGTCATTTTTAAGGTTTCCATTTTTTTGCGTGTTGAAATATGGATTTCACCGGAGCCGTTGCCGGCTGCATGCAGAGCAAGTGCTAAAGCCCAAAATCTATCTGCGTGTCCGTTGTCGGAATGGTCGGCATCAAAGCGGATATTGTTTGCAGCTGTTGTTATCCTTCTGACTGAGTGCAGGTCTTCTCTAATTTCGTGCTGTTTTGGGATAAAAACAGTCCTGTTTTCAAAATGGGTTCGAAGCGTATAAGCCAGTTCTTCCTTTATTCGGTTGGTGAACATAATAGGCTCTACCCGATATTGCCCGAATTTACGTTGAGCGTTTTCGCTTAACTGCATTCCGATTCCTGTTGAATCAGGGCAACATCTTCTGAAATTTCGGCAGGTTAAAACACCTGATAAAACTTCTTCTTGCTTATGAAAAGGCATTTTGGCAAGTTCGATAACGCATCTTGTGTATAAAATATTTTCAAATTTTTCTAATACCCAAATAACTGTTAAATCTTTTTTTCTGCCGACATCCATACCGACAAACAGGTCATTTTGAGTATCGTTTAAGGCTTTTAAGATATCGTCCAATTCGCAAGTAACGATTAAGTCGTACGGCAAAAACGCACAGGCTTCGTCAACTGCAACACAACAATATTCCTGAAGCCAGGTGTATTCATCAAAGCAATTGTCCCTTTCGTTTTGCAACCACTCTTCTTGTTCTTGAGTGGTGGTTTTTCTCTGCATAATTTTATCAACTAATCCTTCAGATACAGCGACTTGAATTGGTGTTTTGTGATGACTCCAATGTAATTTGCCCTTTTGCACCTGCTCGATAAATTTATAATATAAACAGCTTTGTCCGTTATGAGTGGACAAAATCCTTAAAGGAAATCCCCAGGTAATACAAGGTCGAGCCGCTTTCCAAAGTTCTTCAGGATTATTGTGAAAAGCAAATTCATCAAGGATAACCTTACCGCCTTTTGAGCGGAAGCCTTTTGGATTTGAAGATAATGCGTGGATTTTTGTGCCGTTTTTAAATTCAATTACCAGTGCTTTTATATCTTTTTCTGAATCTATAACAATCTCACCCCTGCTTTGAGCAACTGCGTGGAAAAATTTAACCCATTTTTCGCAGTAATCGATATATTCTTTCGCAGCAGATTCGTCCGCAGAAGAAAACCAAACGGCAGGAACTTTTTTGTTTATACAGTCGCTTACATCTTCAAAACTTTGAACATAGGTTGCACCGATACGGCGAGATTTCTCCCATATTTTTATCTTTGAATTATCGTCAAGCCAACGCATTTGATAGGGTAAAAAGTATTTATTGCTCATAGCTTTTTATCCCCAAAAATTCTTCATTTATGGTTTTCATAAATTCAGGTGAAAGCTCTTTTGAACCTGTGTCTTCAGTTCCTTTTTTTGAAACCTCATCTTCATATTCTTTGATTTTTGTGATTAGTGGGAGCATTTTTGTAAAAGCAAACATTCTGCCGGGATCAACCTTTTCATTGTTTTCCATATCGTATTCAATAGAAATCATTAATTTTCGGGCAAAGTTATACAGTTCCTCATGGAACATTTGTTTTGATTCCAAATATTGCTTACGCTTGTTGTCCCAAGAATATTCATCTTTCCAGTTGCGAATTGATTTTTCATGCACCTTAAGCTGAGATGCAATTTCATTTATTGTCATCTGCTCAATTACATACATTCGTTCTGCACAAGTCGCCAAGGAATCCTTCTTAGTCAAAATAGTCCTCCAAGTTAGAAATTTTCTTTTTTAATCTTCTGAGTTCGGTGACTATTTCATTTAAGCGAGTTAAGGAAACAAGGGCTTTTTCAGTTTCCTGCTTTGTTGTGTCGTCCTCGTAAGGATTCAACAAAGACCGGATTAAAAGAATAAGCCCTGCCGCCTCTATATCAAGATTTCTATATTTAGATTTAGCCTCTGCCAGTTGCCCTTTTAGCTGGATTCTTTCAATATTCATCTTGAAATCTCCCTTTTTAAAATAGGACACCAAAGATTGCCGTCAATTTTACTTTCGATTCGAGATAAAACTGTCACATTGTATTGATTGGTTTCAACCAAATCTTTCAGAATTTCAAAATTATTTGAAATAATTTTTTCAAAAGTTTTGACCTGTGCATTGTGGTAGACATACCAAATAACAAAAATCACGGCAGGGAAGCCGATACTTTCAAAAAGTTTTAATAATAGAGATATTTCCACAGTTTATCCTTTCGTCATTGCCGTTTGCACGTATTCTCCCAAAAAGAAAACGAGCTCTGCGGCTCTTTTATTGTTCACGATAACGCATCGCTCAATTGCACTTCAAATTCTCGTGGGCACTCTCTTTCGCAGTGGGCTTGCACAGTCAAAAAAGAACTGCCCAAACACATTTGAGAGTGTGCAAAAAGAGAGCTTATACTGCGAACATAAATTGAAATTTTTGAAAGCACTAAGTTACAAAGAGGTATTTAATGAAATTTTTTGAAGTATTTAAGGCAGGTAATTATCCTCAAGGAAAATTTACCAAAGCCGAAGTTGAAGAACTTGCAAAAAACTATGACCCGAGTTTTTGCGAAGCTCCTATTACACTTGACCATGAACAAAAGGGACCGGCGTACGGTTGGGTCGAAAACCTCAAAGCTGAGGGTGGAGTTTTGAAAGCCACATTTAAAGATTTATCAGACGACCTTAAAGAATTTGTAAATCAGGGAAAATACAAAAAAATCTCTATTGAAATTTACAGAGAATTAGAGGGTAAAAAGCCATATTTGAAGGCTGTTTCTTTTTTGGGAGCAAGTATCCCTCAAGTAAAAGGAATGAAAGCTGTCGAATTTAAAGAGGGCGAATCTGATACATATATTTTTGAAACTGCAATCGAAGAAGGCGAAGAAGATGATAGCGATACAGAATCTTTAAAAGCTACCATTGATGATTTAACAAAGCAGGTAGCAGATTTTAAAGAAAAAGCAAAAAAGAATACAGAAATTAAGGACTTAAAATCTCAGGTTAAAGATTTGACAATTCAGCTTGCCAAATTCAGAGATGACGCAGCAGGCAAGGATGAACTTGCAAAAGAATTGAAAGACATCAAGGACAATCTCAGAACCAAGGATTTTAACGAATTTATTGATAAACAGATTGAAACAGGGACTTTGACCCCTGCTCAGAAAGATGCTGTTTTTTCTATTTTATGCGACTTGGACAATGTTAAAAAGTTCGATGAAGCATCCAACAGCATCGAGGATTTTAAAACTTTAATCACTGCAATGCCTAAACAGATTGAGTTTGGCGAAGTTGCTACAAAGAAAAAATCAACTACAAAAGTTGATGAAGAAAAGTACGCAGATGCAGATGAGGAAAGTGTGGAGATATACAAACAAGCTAAAGCCCTTGCTAAAAAAGAAAATATCTCCTTTAAAGACGCACTATTGAAAATAAAGGAGATATAGATGGGACGCTTAGAAGAGCTACGAATTAACGCATACCTGTCAGAGGTAGCAAGAGGTTACAGTAATAATGCTTTCATTGCAGAAAGTCTGTTTCCGACAATAGAATCAGAACTTGAAAAGATTGATATCTTTGAATTTAACAAAGAAGCTTTCCAAATGTACGATACAGAACGTGCAATCAGAGCTAATTCAAACGTAATCAGCCCAAAAGGTTTTACAAAACATACAACCACTTTAACAGAGCACGACCTTGCCTATCCTGTTGATTATCGTGAAGAAGAAGAGGCAGCTAAAAAGGTTAAACTGCAAGTTCACGCTACAAATGTTGTAACTCAAGGCTTAAAGTTAAAACACGAAAAACAGTGTGCTGATCTGGTTCAAAATTTGGATAGTTATTCCTCTGATAACAAAATTATTCTCTCAGGGACAAGTCAATTTTCAAATGATAATTCAGACCCAGTCGGGGTAATTGATGATGCAAAAGATGCAATAAGCGACAAAATCGGTCAAGACCCTAACACTATGGTTATCGGTCAAGATGTTTGGAAAAAACTAAAACGACATACTCAGCTAAGAACAATGATTTCTGATAACCAAAATAAAATCGTCACCCTTAATCTGTTAAAAGAATTTTTTGAAATCGAAAACATTGTAATCGGTAAATCAATATTTGAAGGTGTGGATAAGAAATTTACTCGAGTTTGGGGCAATAACATTGTCTTGGCGTATGTTCCGAATTTAAGCTCGAGAACAGAGTATGACCCTGCATTTGCTTATACGGTTCGTAAAAAAGATGCACTTCAAATTGATGAATACAAAAAAGAAGGCAACAAAGTCAAATATATCAGGGCTACAGATATTTATACTCCTTTTCTTGTTGGTGCCGAAGCAGGGTATTTGATTTCAAACGCAGTTGATTTAACAAAAGGAGCAAATAATGGCTAAGAAAAAATATACGGTTAAAAATACCAACCTTCTTCACAATGGCAAGACTTATAAAATCGGTGAGATCATTGAACTTGACGAAGATAAAGGCAAAAAACTTGAAGATATCTTGACTCCGATTGAAGAAGAAGCTGATACTTCAACAAAAACAACTACAAAAACTTCAACTGCTGCAAAAACTAAAACAACAGCCAAGGCTAAAGCTGATGCTGAAACTACAGCAACGGCAGATGAAGTTAAAGACGAAACTACAGTCGAAACAACTATCGAAACTGTATCTAACGATACAGCAACAACAGATGCTTCAGCTACTGACGGAGGTGATAAATAATGGCACAAAAATTATACAAACCTCTATTAATGGACTCAGTAAAAGCATCAACAAATCTGCCAAAACACAGATTTGTCGGATTTGACGGCGGAATTTGTACAGCAGGAGCCAAAGCTATCGGCGTTTGCGATGTTGAAACAGATGCCGGGCAACAAGCACCAATTGGAGTTATAGGGATTCTGCTAATTGAATCGGGCGGTGCAATTACTCAAGGTACAGCAATAACTTCAGACGCATCAGGCAGGGCAATTGTAGCTTCAGAAGCTCAAAAAATAAACGGCTATGCTCAAGATGCAGCATCTGCGGAAGGCGAAATCATTAGAATCGTAAGAGGTATTTAATGTTTTACTGCACCGCTGAAGACATTGAAATACAAATTGGAAAAGAACCCCTAATCCAGCTGACGAACGACAACTGCGAGCAAGACACCATTGGAACAGTTGTTTGTGAGGAAGCCATACTCTACTCCTCAACCCTAATCGATGGGTATTTGAGAGGAAGATACAATCTACCTCTCAATACCCACTTTCCTTTACTTCGAGTAGTAGCAATGGATTTGAGCATTTACAGGCTGTATTCTCGCAGAATTATGACAGAAATTCCTGAAGTGGTTTGCGATGCGTACAAAAATGCGATTAAAACTCTTGAAAACTTGCAAAAAGGAATCATTACTCTTGAAACCCAAGACAATCAGACTTTGCAAAACGGTCAATATCGCACTAACAAAGCAGAATTAGACAGGCTATTTAATAAAAGGAAAATGGATGAATATTAGCGAAATAGAAAATTCCATAATTGAAAAATTAAAACCTAATTTTTCTAACTTGTTGGTTCAGGGCTTTCCTGAAAAACCGCAGGAATTTACCTTGCTTCATCCTGTCGGTGCAATTCTTGTTCATTATCGTGGCGGAAATTATTCAACTACAGATGCACTTGGGTTCATTTCTCAGGATAAAAAAATGGACTTTGCTTTAACTATTGTCACTCGTAACCTCCGTTCTAATAACGGTACATATGAAGTTTTAGACAAAATTAAACAAGTTTTGTGCGGATATAAAATGGTAGGCTGCTCAAAATTAACCCCTGTAAAAGAAGGCTTTTTGTCTGAGATTAGCGGTATTTGGCAGTATGAAATCACATTTACGCTTACCACTCCAAGCGTTGAAGACTTAGAAGAAGGAGGTATAAATGCCGGCTAGTTTTTTACACGGTGTTGAAACCATAGAAATACAAAAGGGTGCAAGAACGATAAAAACAGTTAAAACTGCGATTGTTGGACTTGTAGGAACTGCTCCGATTTCATGGGTAGCAGCAGAATATAGAACTATCAACGAACCGACTTTGATTTTGAACGAAATCGATGCGGTCAAATATTTTGGCGAACAGACTTCTGGCTATACAATTCCTCAAGCCCTGCAATCAATTTTCGACCAGGGTGCAGGTGTTGTGATTGTTATAAACGTCTTTGATCCGGCGAAACATCAAAGCGTTTCTGATGTAACTATCGGGGACATTAACGGAGGAGTCGATACCCTTACAGGCAAAAGAAAAGGGATGAAAGCCTTTGAAGATTGCTACTCGCTTTTTGGGTATTTTCCAAAAACAATTATCGCTCCTGTTTTCTGTGAAGAAACAGCAGTGGTATCTCAAATGAAAGCTATCTGCGACAAAATCAGAGCAATCGGATTGGTTGATGCCCCAATCGGAACAACCGTTCAGGAAGCAATTACCGGAAGAGGACCAGAAGGCACAATCAACTTCAACACTTCCTCTGATAGAGTAATTCTTTGCTATCCGCATTTAAAAGTCTATGATTCAGAATTAGACACAAATATTTTGCAGCCTTATTCTCAAAGACTTGCAGGTGTTATCGCAGCAAAGGATGTCAATAAAGGCTATCACTGGTCGCCTTCAAATACTGAAATCAACGGAATTGTCGGAGTTGAAAAACAATTAACTTCAATGATAAATGACCCGACAAGCGAGGTTAACACCTTGAACGAAGCAGGAATTTTAACCGTTTTCAATTCTTACGGCTCTGGGTTCAGAACTTGGGGCAACCGTTCGGCTGCGTTCCCTGCTTCAACTCATCCGACAAACTTTATCAATGTAAGACGAACAGCGGATATTCTCCATGAAAGTGTTGAATACTCAATGTTGCAATTTATCGATTTCCCTATTGATAACGGATTAATCGATTCAATTTCAGAATCGGTGAATGCTTTTATTAGAACCTTAATCGGGCGTGGTGCATTGATTGATGGCAAATGCTACTACAACCCTGATAAAAATCCTGTCACAGAAATCGCAAACGGACATTTACTCTTTGATGTTGAGTTTATGCCTCCAACTCCTGCGGAGCGAATTACTTTTGAAAGCTTCATTGATATTGAACTTTTAAAATCGCTTGGAACGTAATGAGAGCAGATATTAATAAAAAAGGGCGACTTGAAATAAATTGCGAAGACTATGACCTCTGCCACAAATGTAAAAACGTAGAGAAATGCCCACTAATCCAAGCCATCAGCCAAGAAATAGTAATACTCCACTACTCAGACATTGCAATAGGTGAGTGCGGATTGTACCAAAAAGGAAAATAACATGAGCAAGATAAAAATTAATAAATTAACCAACGCCAATGTTTATATGAACGGTGTAAATCTTTTGGGCCGAGCAGAAGAAGTTCAGCTTCCGCAGATTAAACACAAAATGGCGGAGCATAAAGCACTCGGAATGGTTGGTTCGGCTGAATTCTTTTCAGGGATAGAAAAACTTGAATGCAAAATTAAGTGGAACGCACTTTATCCTGAAGTTTTGCTTGCTGCTGCAACTCCTTTTACCGCTGCAATGATTCAGGTCAGGGCTTCACTTGAAACCTACAACGGGCAAGGGCGAATTGAAGAAGTTCCTGCAACGGCTTTTATTATTGGAACTTTTAAAGAATTTCCGCTTGGCACTATCAAACCACACGACAACGCAGAATACGAAACCACAATGTCTGTTACCTACGCAAAATTAGTAGTAAACAAAGTAGAAATCTTTGAAATAGATGTTCTTGAAAACATCTACAAAGTAAACCTAGTCGATATGTTAGAAACATTTAAGAAAAATATAGGAGCATAAAATGGCAAAAGAAATCACATTATCAGATGGCAAAATCGCAATAGTTAAAGACGGCAAAGGGCTTGACCTTTTGAACGCACAGAAAAAAGCAAAAACTTCGGATGAAATTCCATACGCTTTGATTGCAGAACTTTGCGAAATAGACGGCAATTTCCTTGTTTACGAGGACATTTTGGAACTGCCAATTGAAGATGTAATCAACCTTCAAGGTGCTATTTCGGGGAAGTTACAGCCATCAGTGCAGAATGCATAATCCATCTTTCAAAAATTACAGGTTGGAGTTATTCAGATTTAAAAGAAATGCCCCTGGATACGTTAGAGTTTTGGGTGCTTGAAGCTATGAAATATAGCAAAAAGCACTCTGACAATATAGAGGAAATGTTTGAAAATCAATGATAGACAATATGATGAAAATTTCATTAACGCTTGTCGCCATCGATAAAATGTCGAGGGTAATCAAAGATGCTGTAAAAAAATCCGAAACAGAATTTCAAAAACTCCAAAATGAAATAAAAGAAACCTCAAGAATGTTTGATGAAATGGGTAAAAAGATTGCAACCGCAGGTGCAGGACTCACTGCTGCAGGAGTTGGGATCGCTCATCAATTAGGTATGACAGATGCAATTCAAGAGGCTTTTGAAATGGAGCACCGTCTCAGGGAACTTGGAAATGTTGGCGAATTGACTGCAAAACAAATTACCAATATGGACGAAAAACTGGGGCAAATTTCAAAATATACAAACCAATATCGCCCCGAAATTATTGAGGGTTTGAACGTTCTTGTAGCTTCAGGTGTAGACCCGACAAAAGCACTTGATTATATGAATGTAATCGGCAAAACTGCAACAGCAGAGCAAGCGGCGATTATTGATATTTCTAAAACTGCTTTTTCTGTGTCCGACAACTTAAAAGTGCCGGTTAAAGACCTTTCTAAATCCATGGATATTCTTGCTCAATCAGGAAAAGAAGGGCGATTTGAATTAAAAGATATGGCATCAGCGTTTCCTAGTTTAACGGCAGGTGCCAGTATGCTTGGAATGAAAGGTGTTCCTGCGGTTGCATCACTTGGTGCGGCTCTTCAAATTGCAATGAAAGGTGCAGGTGATGCATCTGAAGCTGCGAACAACTTAGAAAACTTTATTCAAAAAGTAACATCTCCACTTGCTGTTAAAAACTTCAAAGACACATTCGGCATCAACTTGAAAAATGTTTTGGTAGATGCAGCCAAACAAGGTAAAGACCCGATACTTGAAGTCATAGATGTTATGAACAAAGCAAGCAAGGGCGATATTTTTAAAGTTTCAGAAGTCTTTCAGGACAAGCAGGTTCTTTCTTTTATAAAACCAATGCTTCAGAATTTGGATGAATATAAAAGGATTAAATCATCAGCTCTTGGCGCTTCAGGTATTATCGACAGCGATTTTACCAATATGATGACAACTACAAATGAGCAGTGGAAACAGCTTCGCATAAACATGAAAGAGCTTGTTTTCCCTAATCTTCACGCACCGTTAAAAGCCTTGAACGATTTATTTACCAAGATTAATTCTAATCCTGCAATGCAAAAAGGATTGTTCAATATGATTATCGGCACAATTGGTGCAGGGCTTGCACTTACTTTGCTTGGTGCCGGTACAATGTTAACCGGAAAACTCATTGGTTTTTACTGTACTTTTTTAGAAAAAGCACGAGAATTGACTCCTGTTTTGATTAAAAATTCCGTGGCCCTTTTGGAATTTATGGGGCTGAATTCTTCTTCCCACAGCTTAAACAATGCTTTTAATATGTTCAAAGCAGGAAACAAATTAGGCTTGGATTTGCCTAAACACGTTCTTTTAGGCTTTGGTGCTGATATCAGAAGAATTGACAATGACTTGAGAAATTCTTTTAAGGCACTGCCGTCAAATATTTTGAAATCTACAATTGCGCTAAAAGATTGGACTGTAACTTCAGTCAGAGCGATTCCATCAAATTTTATGAACGGCTTAAAATCTTTTAAATCAGGCTTTTTATCAATCCCATCAATGATTAGAACCGCAATAGTTTCATTCCGTGCGTTTTCATTGACTCTTCTGGCTTCTCCTTTGGGCTGGATTGCACTTGCAATCGCAGGCGTTGCTTTTGTTATTTACAAATATTGGAAGCCTATTACAGGATTTTTCAAAGGTGTTTTTCAAGGTTTAAAAGAAGGTTTGGCACCTTTGATGCCTGTGTTCAATAAATTAGCACAAGCACTTGAACCAATAACAAAGCCGATAAAAGCTGTTTTTGACTGGCTTAAAAAACTCTTCACTCCTGTTGATGATGTCGGAGGTGCCGCAGAAAAAATGGGCGTTAAATTCGGCAAAGCCATTGCCAATATTATCCTCAAACTTGCAAACCTTGTTCAAAAAGCGTTCGGGTTTGGAGCAAAAATCGGCGATATGCTGACATTCGGACTGTTAAGTAAAACCGGCAAAACCCAAGCTGCAATAAATAAACACGCTCAAATCATTAGAGATCATCTGCCTCATTCTCCTGCGAAAACTGGTCCGTTGAAAGATTTGCACAAAGTGAAAATTTCAGAAACTATTGCATCTGCAATAAAACCGTTGCCGATTGTTGCTGCGATGAACAAGGCATTGAGCTTCAAATCACTCCCCTTAAAAGCCCAATCAAGAGGAGTAAACTCCGGCGGCGGTTCAACAGTCATACACTACAACCCTATTATTACAATGTCAGGTGCAAAACAGGGTGTAAAAGATGATTTTCTTGCATTGCTCAAAAAACATAAAGAAGAAATTCTCACTATGGTAAGAAAAGAAAACGAAAGAAAAATGAGGTTGGCGTACTAATGTTTGCACAACTTGGCGATATTCAATTTGAATTGATAACATACTTTAACGGCATCGAAGAAACAGTTTCGTACAATTACGCTGAACATGAGCGGATTAACAACAAACCTGTTTTGCAGTTTATGGGAATGAATTTGCAAGAACAAAATATCAAGCTCAATTTTCATAACTCTTTTTGTGTCCCTGAAGATGAAATTAAAAAGTTAAAAACTGTCGCAAATAAAGCCGAACCGCTGAAATTCATAAAAGGAAACGGCGAGTATGTTGGTGTTTTCGTTTTGTCTGAAATTATTTCTACAACCGAGCAGACAAGCAAAGAAGGTGATTTGATTTCGTTGCAGGTCGATTTGAAGCTTCGGGAATACACGGGGAAAATCCCTGAGAAAAAACAAAAGCAGGGAGGAATGAAAAAGAAATGACGGAATTCTACTCCTACATTACAAAAGACAATGACCGATGGGATTCGATTGCATACAAATTTTATCAGGATGCGACCAAGTATGAAGTCATTATTCAGGCAAACCCCTCAATCCCAATTACCCCAACTCTTGAATCCGGCATAAAGCTAAAAATACCGGTGCTTGATGCAAATAACGAAATCACCTTTGAACTACCACCCTGGAGAAGTTAATGTTAAAACCAACATTTAAACTTGAATATAATAAAAAAGACATCACAAAAGATGTTTCAAATTACGTTGTAAATATTGAATACACTGATTTTGAACACGGACAAAGTGATGAAATTTCTATTACTTTTGAGGATTCAGAGAAACTTTGGCAAAATGCCTGGATTCCAAGTAAAGGTGATTCGCTAAGATTATTTATCGGCTATGAAGGCGAAAAACTTCTAAACTGCGGATTATTTGAAATTGATGAAATTGAGTTTGAAACTCCGCCTGATACTCTGATTGTAAAAGCGATTGCGACAGGGATTAAAAAACCTTTAAGACAAAATAATTCTATTGCTTATGAAAATAAAACATTAAAACAGATTGCATCAGAAATAGCAAAACGTCACAGCCTCAAGCTTGTCGGTTCAATTGAAGATGTGAAAGTTGAGCGAATTACTCAAAACCAAGAACGTGATTTAACATTCTTGAAAAAACTTGCGGAACAATACGGATATATTTTCAAAATCGCAGAAGGTAATCTTGTTTTTTATAAAACCGAAAAACTTGTTAATGCAAATGCTGCAAAAATCTTGTACCGCAATGAATTATCAAGGATTAATTTGTCAGAAAAAACAAGTAAAAATTATAAATCAGTAACGGTCAGCTACCACAATCCAAAAACAGGCAAAAAGGTAACTGCAACTGCTAAAAATCAAAACTGCGTAAAAGGCGACACTTTAAAATTAAATGTCCGCTGCGAAAATAAACAGCAGGCACTTTTAAAAGCAAAAGCAGCACTTACTAAAGGCAAAGATACCATTGAGGGTTCAATCGATATGTGTGGAAACCCTTATCTTGTCGCAGGCTTGAATGTTGAATTGAAAGACTTGGGCTACTTCTCAGGCAAATATCATATTAAAGAAGCTCGCCACACAATTGACCGCAGTTCAGGATATGCAACAAGTTTGGAGGTGGCATCGTGCTAAAATTCGGCGTTGTTACTAACATAAATCCGCTGACGGCAAAGGCTCGTGTGCAGTTTGCAGATGATGATATTACTTCGTTTTGGCTTCCTGTGCTTCAACAGAAAACAAACAAGGACAAATTCTACTCTATGGTTGATGTCGGCGAACAGGTTGCTTGCCTTATGGATGATGATTCAGAAGACGGAGTAATTCTTGGCGCAATTTACACCGGAGTTGATTCGGTTCCGGGGATTTCAAAGGATCAGCACATTATAAAATTTGAAGACGGCAGTTTTATTGAATACAACAAAGAAACTCAAATGCTTACTATCGTTGCAAAAACGCTCAATATTGTTGCGGATATTTTAAACACAGGCAAAATTCAGAACACCGATGGCATAACTTCTGCTGCAGATATTTCGGACAAAAAATCTTCAATGCAGGCAATGCGTGATATTTACAACCCACACACTCACACAGGAAATATGGGCAGTCCTACTTCTGCCCCTGATGGAGCTATGTAATGACAACATTATCAGAAATTCAATATGTAGATTGGCAATATAAACTCAATGAAATCGGCTCTGTTGCTGAGGGAATTGAGGATATTAACCAATGCATTGCCGTAATTTTATCGACACAAAAGGGCTCTGTTCCGCATCGCCCGACTTTTGGTTCGGATATTTTGAAATACGTTGATACCCCTGTAAATGTCGCAAAACCGAACATTACAAGAGAAGTCATTGATGCAATAAATCTTTGGGAAACAAGGGTTAATGTCGATTCTGTAAGCATTGAAATTAATCAAACTCACTTGAATATAAAGGTTCAATGGAGCTTAAAAGAAGATTCTTCTACTTCATCAACGGCGGAGGTTAGTCTATGACGCAACTTCCTGAACCGAATTTTATAGAACGTGATGCGAATAAAATCACCCAAGAATGGATTAATTTGTATGAAACCAAATCAGGCAAAATTTTACAGCCTGCACAAATTGAAAGATTGATGATTGACAGCTGCGCGTACCGTGAAAATCTTTTGAGAATTAAAATCCAAGAAATCGCAAAAGAAAATTTATTGAGCTACGCACCTCTCAATATTTTGGAGCATATAGGCGAACCTTTGGGAGTCACAAAACTGCTTGCTGATTGTGCGACAACGACTTTGAGATTTTCTGTCGAGGAAGCTCTTGAATTTGATTATACTATTCCGCAAGGAGCAGAAGTCGGCACAAAAGATGAACTTTTTGTATTTGAAACAACTGCTGTTGCAATTTTAAAAGCAGGTGAATTGTATATTGATATTGAAACCGTTTGCCAAACAGCAGGAGTTGCAGCGAATAACTACACACTAAAATCAATTAATGATTTAATTACGCCGCTTTCATATATCAGTGCAGTTGAAAATATAACTGTAAGTTCGGGCGGAGCTGATGATGAAGATGTCGAGAATTTGAGAGAAAGAATTCGCCAAGCACCGGAAAGTTTTTCAAATGCAGGAAGTAAAGGAGCTTATCGTTTCCATACTTTATCCGCACATCAAAGTATTACGGATGTTGCCGTTTTATCACCAAGTCCCGGTGTTGTTGAAGTTTATCCTTTAACAAAAACCGGCAATCCTTCTGCTGAAATCTTGAGTATAGTTCAAATTTATTTGAGCGATGACAAAGTTCGGCCGCTAACTGACAAGGTTGTAGTTAAATCTCCTGAAAGAATCGAATTTAACTTAAATGCAAGCATTGTTTTGTTCTCATATGCAGATAGAACAAGCGTTATGGCAACTATTAATGCAAGACTTATCGAATACAAAACTGCATTGGCTGAAAAACTTGGCAAAGATGTTATCAGAACTCAAATTATTTCTATTTTAAATAGCATTTATGGGGTGTTTAAAGTTGATTTAACAACGCCAGTTGATATAGACATTCTTGATTATCAGTGGGCTGATTTAAAGAATTTTGATATCACAATCGGAGGGTACGCTAATGAGTAATTTGACTCCGATTAATGATTTGAATTTAAAAATAATAGATGCGATTGCAGATGAAAGATTCTCAAATATAGATTTGACCTGCCTTTTAGTGACGATAATTGATAATGTGCCATCAGATGCCTTGCCACACTTGGCTGAACAATATCACGTTACAGGTAATGAAGGTTGGCTACAAGCAAGAAATGATGATGAAAAACGGGATTTAATAAAACGTGCAATCGAGGTTCATAGGCATAAAGGTACAAAATACGCACTTACAAGAATATTTGATATGTTTGGAATCGAGGGCAAAATCCAAGAATGGTTTGAAACCGGCGGTGACCCTTTTACTTTTTCTGTTGACCTGAATTTTGTTTCAAAAGGATTGGACTATGACCTTATCTCTAAACTGGAAGACTTGATAAATGAGTACAAAAATGTGCGTTCGCATCTAGCGAGCGTGAGCATTTCAATGTCATCAAAAGTTAAAGCCTGCAAAGGAAAACTTGCAGCAATCACAGGCGAAACAGTAACAGTTTTACCAAAACCATTTGATTTATTTTGGGATACAGATAATTGGGATGCAAAGAATTGGGGCAAAAACTCCAAAACCAACCTCAATCTTTCAACATTATTTTTTGATAATTCCAAGTTTGATGAATCTGTATGGGCATTCGGATAGGAGAATTTATGGAATTTTATACATTACTAACAAAAATCGGCGTAAATAAAATAATTGATGCACAAGTAAACTCTGCTCCGCTTGTACTGAGTTCTTTTGCTGTCGGAGATGGCGGTGACGGATATTATGAACCTGAAGAAAATCAAACACAGCTTGTGAATGAAACTTACAGAAACAATATTTCAAGAATTTATGCAGACACTAATTACAGCAATCGATTAGTAATTGAATGTGCGATTCCTTCAAATACAGGCGGTTATTACATAAGAGAAGTCGGAATTTTTGATAACGACAGAAATCTGTTTGCAATTGCAAGTATTCCTGAAAGTTACAAACCGATTGAAGATGAAGGTTCGACCCGAGATTTTTACATAAAAATTATTGTTGAAATTGAAAACTTAGAAAATACGAATCTTGTGATAGACCCGAGTGTTGCAGTTGTTTCCCTTGATTATCTTGAAAACAGCCACAACAAAGATGTTAACGCGCATCATAGATTAATCGATGCTGATAAAGTGGATGGTTACCATGCAGGAAACGAAACCGAACAGGTCGCCGTTTCAAACAAAACAAAATGCGAAGACTTAAACGCTGACTTGATTGACGGACACCACGCAGGCAACGGGCCTAACAATGTTCTTGTGCTTGATGATGATGGGATTGTGCCAGAATCCAATTTGAACCCTTATGCCTCAAAAGGCCATACCCACAGCATTACAGATATTATAACAAGCGAGGCTATTCACGGCTTCCATAATATGCACATCGAATCAGGTCTGAATGAGGGGACAACAAGTTATGTTTACCCTCCTGATGGCTTCAATATGACTGATTTATTAGCCTTTATTCCATCAATTAGGACAATATATTTTTCAGGAGTTGTCAATGGCGATGACTCTTTGTACTGCTATTGGGGAAAAGATGATGTGAAAGTTACAATAACCTGTTACAACTCAGAGCAACGATATACGCCGACTGTTAATTGGCTTGCTATTTGGCGAAAAAACAGACCTGAAGAAATTGCATAAGGAGATAATATGACTTTAATAAACGAATTAACAGAATTTAAACCTGGCGAAAAAGCAAAAGCGGTAGAAGTTAATCAAAACTTTGAAACTTTAAGACTTTCCAATAACGATCAGGAAAACAAAATCGTAAATCTTCAAAGTGAAATCCAAACAAAAATGGATGCAGGCGGAGGAACTCTCGGCGGTGCTTTAAAACTGAATAACTTTGCAGAACTATCCAGTGTAAATGGCGTTCTTACACTAACTAACGAAACAAATTATTTCAAAGTTTCAGGTGGTGAAACAATAACCCAAATCACAGGTTGGACTTCAGGAATTGCAATTATTGAATTTTCAGAATCCAGGACCATCAGGAACTCAGAAAATTTAGCTTTACAAAACAACTCGGATCGTTTGGTTTTAAAGGGCGATGTTTCCTTGTATGTTTTTGAAGCAAACACGGTTAAAGAAATCGGATACTTTGGAGCAAAGGAAGTCAGAACCAATTCCTTTAAGCCTCAAACGATTTTAAACTCTCCTAAAAATTCGTCAGGAAGAGCTGATTTTTTGAGAAAAATTGAACTTTCTGCAAACATAGTACCTGCGATGACAAGTGCAGTTCATGAGCAGTGCGTTATTACTGCATCTTCTTATTATGATGCGAGTTATCTACCGTGGAAATGCTACAGGGGTTATAATACAGACGCTTACGGTTGGATTACCACAAACGGAATTGCAACAGGTTGGACAAAAATTGAATTTAAAACATCTTCCCCAAAAATTATTGCATTTTCTATTGCCGCAAGAAATTCTACTGATGCAAATTTATGTTCCCCGTACAATTTTATACTTGAAGGTAGCAACGATGATGTAAACTGGCAACTACTCGGGGATTATACAGGAATTGGTTCTTGGGGACAAGGCGAAAAACGAATTTTTGCCTTGAATTATTCTGCCAATTTTAAATTTTATCGGCTTTCTGTTACTGCGGTTTCAGGTGCCGGAGCTTATCTTTCAATCGGTGCATTGGAATATTACACGGCGACAAATGATTATATGCCAATGGTTGCAAAACTTGATTTGAGTGCTGATAATCCGCTTTTGCTAAATAACGCCAAAGGAATGTCTGCAAGCGGAAAAGTTAATGAACTGGTAGCGATAACAGAAAGCTATATGCTCGAGAACTTGCTCAATAACTCAATGATGTATCTTGCAATGGAAAAGCAGAGCAATAATAAATTTCAACCGATTATCACAACGGCCCGTCCTGTTTATACAAACAAATTGCAAAAATACTCTGACATTAATTCAGTGCCTACAATGATATCGGATATTACGACCGCAGAATTTCGAAAAGGATATGTATCTACAGCAAGTTCTACATATAACGGAAGTTATATCCCGGCTTGTGCCTTTAATCATAACCTTGCAACAAAATGGATGGCATCAATTGTCGGCGGAAATCAATGGTTGCAAATAGACTTCCCGAACCCAAGAATAGCTGCAAGATTTGGAATAACCGCCAGTGTCGATACTCCGACAGGATGTATTTATAACGGTTATATAAAAGGTTTTGACGGTGAAAAATGGATTGTTCTTCTTGAAATTCCTGCACAAGCTGCATGGGGAGCAAACGAAGTCAGATACTTTGATGCAACGAATTTTACCCCTTGTGCGAAATATAAACTTGAAATAGTTAATATTATGAACGGAGCAACTTACGCTCAAATTGCACAGTTTGAGGTATTTGAACTTGCTTACTGCTACGTGATTCCTGAAAACACTTTCTACAAATACAATCCGGCAACAGGCAAATACGAAGCAAAAGAAGTTAATTTTATCGGCAGAATAAAAACTCAGCACAACTTTGTTTCTGATGTAAACAGCTATGCACAAGAAGGTGTCTATATTAGTGATGAAACAAATATTTGGGCATCATCAACCTTTGCGTTCTCTCATAATCTTGGCTTTGATTACAAAAATATGCGGATTTCAACCTGGATAAAAGATAAAACAAACGGTTTTATTATGCCTTGGGAAATCGACTCAATATTAGATTACAGCCACGAATGGAATAATAATGGCTTTTACTACGATGACTGCTTGTTCTATGTCAGAACAGGTACAGGGCTTATGCAATATAAAGATTACGGCGGAACAAACAGGTCTATAACCTCGAATTGTTCACTTATCATTCAGCTTGAAAGGAATTTTTAATATGAAAACAGTTATTAGAAACGGCGAATATTTATTTGTTGAAAATCTGATGTTAAACGATATCGAGGTGCCGGAGCGACCGATTCCTGATGCAACTTTTGAAAACGGTGAGTGGGTTGTCAATTTGGATTCGTTTTTTTCTGAAACGGATTCAGAGGAAGCTACCAAATTTTTAAATGGTTCCGATTGGAAAGTAATAAGACACATGGATCAATTAGCACTTGGAGTTGAAACATCACTGACGACCGATGAATATTCGGTACTACTGCAAGAGCGACAAGAAGCAAGAAAGAAGGTGATTAATAATGTCAATTAGTAAAATATGTATGCACTGGACCGCAGGTTCCAACAATCCGTGCCAAATGGATATTGATGCCTACCACTTTGTTTTTGATTCCGCAGGAAAAGAATTTAAAGGAAAATTCGCACCTGAAGACAATATTAATTGTTATGACGGGAAATATGCAAAACACTGTGGCGGAGGTAATACAGGGTGCATTGGATTGTCTTGCTGTGGAATGGCAGGATTTGACTTAAAAAATAAACAAACAAAATATCCGATTACAAAAAAACAGGTTGAAGCAATGTGCTGCAAAGCGGCGAAACTCTGTATCAAATATGGCATTAAAGTTACAGAGGAAACAGTTTTTACACACTATGAATTCGACCAAAAACGCCCTGCGGAAGAAAGAGAGGGTAAGTCTGACATTGCCTACTTGCCGCATCTGCCAAACATCTCCAAAGATAGAGCCGGAGAATATTTAAGAAACAAAATCAGTTGGTATATTACTCAAATCAAGAAAGGAAAAGCACTATGAACTTTTTAGCATTACTCACAAACTGGAAAAAATTAAACGTAATTTGGTTATTAATTGAACCGTTTATTATGAATCTGATTCAAAAAAACGTACCCAATTGTGTAACCAAGCTGTACGAAAACCTTGCCAAATATACACAGCCGGCGGTCGATAGTCTGTTCAAATTGAAAGACAAAATCAACACAACACCGAATGATGTTGATAATTACTGCTTTGAGCAAGGTGTAAATGCACTTGAATCCTTTGCGAATCACTTATCAGGCATTGTTGCAGATTTGAGAAAATAACTGTGTCAAAATGATTCAGAATAGTCTAAAACACTTTAAATGAAAGCTATTGCGAGGGATGAATGTGTCGTTACCAAATTAAAGGAGAAATACAATGACAGAAAAAATCATCCCTCAAGATGCTTTTAAAAGCAAAAAGAATTTTGAAGAATTTATGGCAAATCACAACGCACCTGAAATCATATCGGTACTTGCTGATTATCCAAAAGCAAACGGCAAGGCTATTGTTACGATTGCCGATTTAGCACAAAATTCCGAAACAATTATCAATGCACTAAGTGAAATCAAAAACCTACCGCAATCACCTTTTATAGTTTGGATTGTTGCAAACGAGCGAGAAAATTTAATCACGGCAGCAGAAACCTTAAATAAATTTTCGAATAAAGACTTCGGGATTTTTATTTTTAAAGCCTCTTTAAACAACGATAAAATAGGTTTTAAATGCCTTTTAAAACCTGAAATAAAAACTCAAAGTTATGGTAAAGCAAAACAAATTCAACTCAAATATTGGGAACGATATTTTGAAATTTGCGATGAAATTGGCTCTGATATGCAGGTAAATCCAAAACCACAACATTGGCAATATATTCCGATGGGAAAAGCAGGAGTTTGCCTGCAAATATCAGTCGGAACAGATGTTCCATATATTTGTGTGGATCTTCTAATAAACAAAGATAAATCGATATTTGAAAATCTGGAAAAACAACAGCAAAAAATTGAAAAAGAACTAGGAACTCTTGATTGGATAAATGAGGAGAATAAAAAATCCTCAAAAATAAGAAAAACAATAGGATTTGATGTTACAGATGAATCAAAAATAGAACAAGCAATAAAAGCACATATTGATTTAGCTCAAAACTTCCATGTAACTTTTAGCAAATATTTATAACAAAAAACAATGTGTCTGAATGATTCGCAATAGTCCGAATGACTTGTAATTTGGACTATTGCGAGTGATTAATGTCATTGTAGATAGAACAATAAAGGAGACTATTATGACATTGAAAAATCAAAGCAACCTGCTTTACGGAACTAAAATTTATAATCATGAGACAAAATCAATCGGCTTGGTAATCTGTACGTGGGATAACACTTTTTGGAGTTCAAACGGACCTTTAGATGTACCATATGCAACCTGCGTTGATGAAAATGGTAAAAAATACAACACAGCGATGGATAACATAACGCCAGTTGAAGAATAAAAATGCTCCAATTTGCCCCCAACCTAAAGTATTACAAATAGGCAGTTTAAGGAGAATCGAAATGTCAAAAACAAAAGAAACAATAATTGAAAAAATCACTTATAAGGGCTCTCAATCAATAAATTTTAGAGAAATTTATAAGTTAGATGAAAAGCGAATAAAACTCGAAATCAAATCAGATTCCTACGACCAACAATGTTATGCGAGGGCATATATCTTGAAAGATGAAAAGTGGGAGCTAGTTTACTCAATCCCTTATTCAGAAATGAATACACCAAAAGGTCTCTGCTACCATGTAACTTACAGAAGCAACGCCACCGCCGCAGAAAAAGAATTTAAAACTGACATCGACAGATTGAAAAAATATGTTAGAGAAATTTTATTTTAACTAAAACTTGCATTAATTTCAGTTAGTGTGAAAATTGATTTCTTGCTTAAACCATTATTAATAAAGGTTTTCAGATAAGCTATTTAATATTTGCAAGTAGACATATTGTAAAAGGTCTTGACGTTTATTTATTTTAGTATTAAAGTACCAATATACTAAAACACAAAGGTAGATTCATGATTAAAATGTCTGAAGCAATGGCAATAGCATTGCACTCAATGATTTATATCGCAAATAGAGAAAATGAATTATGCACAGTTAAAGATATTGCAGAAAAATTTAATATTTCCGAAAATCATCTTTCAAAAGTTCTGCAAAGGTTAGTTAAATGCGGTCTTTTGACTTCAATTAAAGGTCCTAAAGGTGGCTTTTCAATTGTTCCAGGAGTTAAAAACACAACTTTTATGGAAATATACAACCTAATAGAAGGCAAGCCTCAAAAACACAATTGCTTATTCAATGCGAGTCAAAATGATTGCCAAAAATGCATTATGTCAAACTTGATTGACAAAATGACCAACGAATTTATAGAGTACATGGAGAATAATAAAATTTCAGATTTTGTTATATAAGAGTAGAAAGAAAGTAGTGAGGTAGAAATGTTTTTTGACAAACTATTCAAAAAAGAAAAAAAGGAGAAAGAAATGACATCAATGTTTTGTTTTCAATGCGAGCAAACAGCTCAAGGAAAAGGTTGTACAGTGCAAGGTGTTTGCGGTAAAAAAGCAGATACTGCAAATTTACAAGATGAATTAACAAGTACTTTAATTGAACTTGCTAATTCAAATGAACCGACAGAAGAGGTAACAAAAACCTTAATTGAAGGGTTGTTTACGACAATTACAAATGTGAACTTTGACGATGATTCACTAAAAGTGTTCACTAAAAAAGTTTCAGATTTAATAAAAAGACCAAATGATTTTGACATCAAAACCGTTTGGGAATGTAATGAAGATATCAGAAGTTTGAAATCTTTAATTCTTTTTGGACTTAAAGGTATCGCCGCTTACGCTGAACACGCTTGGGTTTTAGGCTACAAAGACGAATCAGTTAACAACTTCTTCTACGAAGCACTACAAGCGGTTTCAAAAGATTTATCAATAGACGAACTTTTAGGACTTGTATTAAAAACAGGTGAAATCAACCTAAAATGTATGGAATTGCTAGATAAAGCAAATACTGAAACTTACGGAAACCCTGAACCAACTCAAGTAACTACTAATATTGAAAAAGGTCCGTTCATTATTGTAACGGGGCACGATTTAAAAGACTTACACGCGCTTTTAGAACAGACTAAAGACAAAGGTGTGAATATCTACACTCACGGCGAAATGTTACCTTGCCACGCCTATCCTGAGCTTAAAAAATACTCACATTTGAAAGGTAACTTCGGTACAGCTTGGCAAAATCAACAAAAAGAATTTGACAATGTTCCAGCGGCGATTCTTTTCACTACAAACTGCATTATGCCAGTAAAAGACAGTTACAAAGACAGAGTGTTTACAACAGCAGTTGTTCAATACCCTGAAACAGTTCATATTGACGATAACAAAGACTTTACTGCTGTAATTGAAAAAGCTCTTCAATTAGGCGGATACCCTGAAGACAAAAAAATGACTGGTATCAACGGTGGCGATGTTTTGACAGTAGGTTTCGGACACCACACTGTAATGTCTGTTGCTGATAAAGTAATTGAAGGTGTTAAGGCAGGGGATATAAAACACTTCTTCCTAGTTGGCGGATGCGACGGTGCAAAACCGGGCAGAAACTACTATACGGATTTTGTTAAACAAACACCTAAAGATACAATTATCTTGACACTTGCTTGCGGTAAGTTCAGATTCAATGACCTTGACTTAGGAAATATCGGTGGAATCCCAAGATTACTTGACATGGGTCAATGTAACGATGCTTACTCTGCAATTCAAGTAGCTGTTGCTTTATCAAAAGCGTTTGGTTGTTCCGTTAATGAATTACCATTATCAATGGTGCTTTCTTGGTACGAGCAAAAAGCGGTTTGTATCTTGCTTACATTGTTATACCTGGGAATTGAAAATATCAGACTTGGACCAAGCTTGCCAGCTTTTGTTTCTCCTACAGTATTAAATGTATTGGTTGATAAATTCAAAATCAAACCTATAACTACTCCAGAAGAAGACTTAAAAGCAATTTTAGGTTAATAATTCGAGGGGGCAAATGCCCCCTTTTATTTTCACAGAGGTCAAAATGAATAAAATAATTGATTTAAAAAATATTGAATATTCAGAAGCCGACATAAATAAAGAATTGATTTTTGACAATCAGCAAAGCTCCATAACTTTAATGTCTCTGAGGCAGGGAACCAAGCGTGAATTACACACAGACCAAGAAGATGAAGTAATAATTGTTATTGAAGGCAATGTAATTATAACCATCGGGGATGAAGAATTTGAACTCTCTGAAAACCAAATGATAGTTCTGACAAAATTAATACCTCACGGTTCAAAAGCAGTTACAGATACAAAAATGCTTTTGTTAAGACCAAAACATACTCATTAAAAAGGTGAAAAAATTATATCAAAACTAATAGATACAATGATTGAATATGAAACAGGATGCCCAAAAAGGATTAACCACTTTTTGAAGGTTTATTCTTTTGCGAAGCTGATTGCTGAAAATGAAAACCTTTCAGATGATATGATGCAGATTGTTTCCGTAGCATCAATAGCTCACGATATCGGGATAAAAATAAGCTTAGAAAAATACAACTCAACATCGGGTATATATCAAGAAAAAGAAGGTCCTATTATTGCTCAAAAGATGCTTTCAGAGTTGGGTTTTAAACAAGATTTGATAGACAGGGTTAGCTTTTTAATTGCTAATCATCATAGCTACGACAATATTGACGGTATTGATTACCAGATTTTAATAGAAGCTGATTTTTTAGTGAATATCTTTGAAGATGGGCTTTCAAAAGAACAAGCCGAACATATTGAAGAAAGATATTTCAAAACAGCGTACGGTAAAAAGTTATTAGAAACAATGTATTTAAACTAAAGGAGGTTTAAAATGGACAAAATAGATAAATTAGTAGAAATACTCGAAAGATTAAACTCAGGTGAAAGTCCTGATGCGGTAAGAGAAGAAGCACAAGCGTTTCTTGCCCAAGTTGACCCGACAGAACTTTCTCTAGCTGAACAAAAACTTATACAGGCTGGAATGGCACCAGAAGATTTAAGACACCTTTGTTCAAGGCATATGGAAATGTTAAAAGGCGAACTTGAAAAAATGACAAGTAACCTTGAAGTAGGGCACGTTATAGATACTCTGGTAAAAGAACATGAAGTTATATTGAGTTTCCTCGATAAACTTGAAGACACAAACCAAAAAATCCAAAAGTTGGATGCTTACAACTCAAATAATGAAGTGTTTGCTAAACTTTTGCATATAGCAGAGCATTTGATTGGAGCAGAACCGCATCACCAAAGAGAAGAACAGGTACTGTTTCCTGAAGTGGAAAGCAGAGGAGTTACCGGACCGACAAGAATAATGGTTATGGAACATGAGGATTTAAGAAGGTACAAACACGACGTTCAAGACCTTGCTAAAGATGTTGCTAATATGGATTTTACAGAGTTCAAGAACAGATTAAATGCATCTTCAAATCTTTTGATTATGACCTTAAGAGACCATATATTCAAAGAAAACAACATTCTTTATCCAACATCTTTGGAAGTAATAAAAGATGCTGAAGATTGGAAAAAGTTAAAAGAAGCTTGTGATAAAATCGGCTATTGCTGTTTTACACCAGAGAAGTAGTAACAAAAGGAGAAAAATTATGACAAACAATTTTGCAAAAAAGGTTTTAAACCTAAAAGAAGCAATCGAATACCAAGAAAATTCCATAGTGAGTAAGACTATTACGACCAATACAAATAGTTCATTGACGCTTTTTGCTTTTGACAAAGGGCTATCAATCGCTTCACATTCAGCACCAGTTGATGCGGTAGTGCAAGCGGTAGAAGGTGAAGTTGAGATTACGATTTCTGGCGAAAAGTTTGACCTTAAAGAAGGTGATATTATCTTGATGCCAAAAGGCGAACCTCACGGATTGGAAGCTAAAACTCAATTTAAAATGGCTTTGTTTAAGGTGTAGAATTTACTAAAACAGGAACCGACCTTTTTTAATATTTCAGCAACTGATACAAACTATCGACCAGCACATCAAAACTTTTAGAATCTCTCCACAGGCATTCTGCAATATGGTGATGCAATAAAATTCTTCTTGTATTTTGATTCAAAATTCTTTTGATGCGAGAGTAGAGAATTTTGAATTTTTTAACTTCGCTTAGTTGAAAACTTATATATTCTTTGGCAGATTGTAGAGCATTTTCGCTCACATATAAGTTGTCACTGTAAAAGTAAAAATATGCAGATTTATCATAAAAATTTCTAAGCCTAAACTGTTGGGGCTTTTTTATAAAATGTGAATTTAATTCCTGCACTTGGTGTTCATAAATGGTTTTCCTGAAATACTGCGTAAATGTTGCAATTATCCCTTCGGATAAACTACAAATCAGTGCTGTTTTCGAAACAGGGACTTCCGCACAAAAACATTTAATTATTATATCGAGTTCTTCTTTTGTTCTGAATTCAAAAAATAGCGGAAGTTTTGATGTTTTCTTTTTGCTCTTTTCTTGATAAAAATAAGTGCTATCTACTCTTTTAAGTATAGATTTTTCAAATAATAATTCTTGTAAAATTTCTTCCAATTGGTTTTCATCGGTAGTAATAATCTGTGAAATATCTTCAACAGAAAATTTACCAAGTCTTTTTGCCAGTTTCAAAACCTTATTTTTCATCAAATAGCTCCTTTACTATTACTTCGTCAATCTGATTAAGTTTATTAGTATCGGCGAGATTTTCTGCTCTATTGATAAGTTTCACAAGCTGGCGGAACTGAAGATTTCGAGATTCAACATATTTTATTGCATCTGCGGTAAACTCGACTTCTGATAGGGTTGAGATAATTTCATTAAAATCGTCCTTGCCTATTTTTTCAAACTTTAATTTTGCAAAAATTCTGTCGTTAATATGTCCGTATTTTAGAAGTTTTCTGTTTGATAAACCCATTCCAACAAGCAGAATCGGAACCCCCAATTTGTCGTGTATATCTCTCAAAGTTTCGATTGTATGCGTGTTTGTAAAAAGATAATCAATCTCATCAACTACTATTACCTTGGGCTCAAATTTTAATTTGTCCTCAATTTGCCTGAACAGGTGAGAAGATTGCCTGCAAGGTTCTTCATCAAGCTCTTTTACTATTTCTGATAACAGCCATCGGCTACTCATTTTATGATTACAGCGGATATAAATGGCATCGTTATTTGTAACCCACCACATTATAGCTTGCGACTTTCCAAGCCCAAATTCGCCATGCACGAGGGCTATCTTTGGAACATTCGGCGGTGCTTTTTGTAGGTTATCCATCAATGATATAAAGCGTTTTACATTCTGTGTTTTAATAAATTTATTCTGCATATATATTTCTATACTCCTCTGATTTTATGTACTCTTCAAACCACCTTCTATCGTCAACTCCGACACATCCATTTTTTATATGCCACTCATAGCGTTCGTAATTATCTTTAAAAAGTGGTCGAGGTCTATTGTTTACAAAAGTTTCGGGCGGTTTTTCTTTTTCAGGCTTTGCAGGTTTGATAATATCTGCTTCTATGACCGAATTGTCATCAATCAAAGTATTTTCAATTAGGTTTATTTTTATAAGTTCGATATCCTCAAGTGCAAAGTGTTCCTTAACTGCTTTCATAGTTTTATTTCTAAGCTGATTTTGTTTTTTGATTTTGTGTTTATAATCTTCAATATCCTTGATGTCGCCCATTTGATAAGCAAGTGGATGCGTTGCCGTAACTCTGTCAGCCCTGCACAAAAATTCACCTTTGACTGAATAAACCTTGATGTAACTTAAATCGCTCAGGTTGTATTTTATAACCGCTTTTTCTCTGATTCCGTAAAGTTCGTCATTGAAATAGTCGGCTTTCAAGAATCTTATTCCGTTTCTGCCGATGTGTTTTATCTCCTGTGCCATCATCAAATCGTCCAATTTTCCCTCACAAATATTTTGTTTTGGAATCAAGTCCAAAACTTCCTGAATCGTTTTATTAGGCATATTCGGACAAGGCTGGGAGTGCCTAAACTTTAACCACTCTCTGACTAATGATAATGCTTGCTCAATAGTCGGAATAAAACTTTGTTTTTGTTCGTGGATTACCTGATGTAGCTTCTCGTTCCGCCTCATATATGCAGGTTTATTCTCAATACTTGTGCCTATATAGCTTGGTATCAGCTTTTCAAAGCTTTCTTGGAATTCTAAAAAGAAACGCTCGATAACTTTTGCTCGAGCGTTGTATGGGGTTGCATAAACAGGTTTTATTCCCAATTTTTCATAGACTCCTGTAAATCCTAATTCTTCAAATTTTGTATCGCCGTTAAAGAATTTGCTTTTGAAGGCTCTGCCGTTGTCTTGATAAACAAAACTCGGGATATGGTCCCTATGTAAAATTGCATTTCTTAAAGCTGAAGAAATACTTTGGGTACATTCTTCAAGCATAATGTCGTAGCCAACAAGTCCTCCTGATTTCCAATCAAGAAATCCAAGTAGCGTTGCCCTGCAAGGTTTTCCTGTGAAAGGATTTATCACTTGGAAGTTAAGGGTGTGTCCATCGGCGATTAAAACTTGCCCTGGTTCAAGCACACTTGTATCTCTTACTATATAAGGTTCCACTCGGTCTTTAAGGGCTTTAGCACCTTCTCTTGCGAGCACCCATTTGTCATAATTTGCAGATTTATACCACTTTGCATATCGCCTGAAGGTCACTTCTTTTGGAGTATTTTCAAATCCTTTTTCTTCCAAAATATGCCTTGTTAAGCCAATTGCCTTACCTATTGAAAATCTATTTGGGGATAAAAGTATTTTTAGAAATATGGTTATTTCTTCTTCTTTCAATTTTGTCCTGTAAATTTTGTTTGAAGAATATTTATAATTGCCGACAAGTGCTGTCCAATCCGAATTCTTATCAATTACATTCTTCCAAGAATAAAGAGAGCCGATGCCAATTGTATTTATTACAGCAAAAATCTCAGGATACAAAAGTCCTGTATTATAGCTCTCCAAAAACATTCTATCTGAATTTTTATTGGGGATATTATTGTCTTTTTTATTTTTTCTGTATTCTTCCCAAAATTTTATCAGGTCATATTTTGCAAGTGCTTTTTTTCGTTGAACTTCTGATATTATTTTCTCGGGTTTGGGCTGAAAATTATGTAGTTCGATTTTATTATCAACTAGTGTCAAATTGTCGTAATATTCTTTGATGTACTTAATTTGATATTCTTCTTCAAGACTTGATAGCTGAATCTTATATGCACTTCCGCCTCTGACGGTTTCTGTATGATAATTATACTTATTTGTGCCGTCAGGATTTTTCTTTTTGAGTGATAATCTTACGGCTCTGTTTGATACTTTCTTGAGGGCAGCGATAGTCTCAACATCAAGCCAAGTGTCAGTCGTATTAAAGGTTTTTAAAATATTTTCCATAACACATTAATCACTCCAAACTTCCCACAATGGAACTGTTTTGAGGGAAATGTGTTGGAATGTATTTAGATTATTATAGAGATAACAACAAAAAAAATATTATTTATGGAAAAACACAATGGTACGACAAAAATATATAGAAGATCCTAAATTCGATTTTAGATATTAAAAGTTGTATACAGCTGGGATTAATACATTCATCAACGTTTTATACCACCTTTGGGGTCGGCTTCTATGAACATTGAAAACAAATCCTGCTATATCAAATGTCCGATATGCTTTCATATAAAAAAGAATAAAAACAATTCCTGTTCGGCAGTTTTTAAAGAATGTTTTCTTCCACCGCCTGCGGCTCTCATTCTGAATTTTTAACTTCTTTTGATTCTTCAAATTCGTGTAAAACCACTTTAAATAAAGGTAATAATTTATTGAACTCCTGTATCGTCATATCTGTAAATAATTTCATTGTCCTATCACCGACAAACGCCATATTTGCAAGCATCTTGTCCTATCATTAAATGTAACAATAGCCTTGCAATTATTGATTTCAAGAAATATAAGGAATATTATTATACTGTAGATAGAAAAAGGAGATATTATGCGAGTAGTCAGTAAGCAAAGAAATAGCAAGATGTGCTTTATATGTGGTATGGAGAATCCAATTGGACTTAAGGCTCAATTTTATAGTATGGAAGATGGTAGCGTAGTTTCTCCTATCAAATATTTACCCGAACATCAAAGTTTTACCAACAGAGTTCACGGCGGTATAAGTGGAGCAATGTTAGATGAGCTTTCAATGAGAGCTTATTGGGTAACGAATGAAAACGGGTTTGGTGTAACAACATCGATGTCTGTAAAATACAGAAAACCTGTTCCTTATAATGTTGAACTTATTGGTAGAGGCGTTATTGAAAGCGATACTTCACGATTTTTAAAAGCCCATGCAATGATTTTGGATAAAGATGGCAACGTTTATACCGAAGCAGAGGTTAATTATATTAAAATGCCTGTTGAGAAAATTGTAACAACTATTGATTTCCATGAAGAAATGGCATATTTAATTGAAGATAATATAAAAGAAATAGATTTCAATCTATTAAAGAAATAAAAAGTCATGTGTACTGACCCGAAAAATTTTACAAATGCGAGGTGAATTTGCATCTTTTATTACTTCAAATTATTTAGAATAAAGAACACTAATGCAAATCCAACGGACAGCCGTTTTCGTGAAAATCTTTCGGTTCGATTTGTATTGTTGGATGCTGAATATTAAATTTTTCTTTTAACATGTTATTAATTTCACACAATATATGCTCATAATCATTTATATCTGCAACTACATGAACACTTAGTGATATAGAACTTGAATTAATACTCCAAACGTGCAAATCGTGAACGTTCAAAACCCCATTAACTTCGCAAATAGAGTCATTTACTCCCTGTATATCAATGTGTTTAGGTGCTGATTCCATTAGGATTTGAACCGCGGAATTAGTTATATTAATCGAACTGTAAAGAACAAGGACAGCGATTACTATACTTACTATCGGGTCTGCAATATAAATACCCCAAACATAAACAAGAATACCTGCTATTATTGCGCCAACTGAACCCAATAAATCTCCAATAACATGCAAAAATGCACCTTTTACGTTTAAATTTTCTTTGCTTCCTCTATGTAAAATCAAAGCACCTACAATATTTACAAGTAATCCCCCAACTGCAACTATAGTCATAGTAACCGCATCTATTTTTTGTGCAATCGTTATTCTATAATATGCTTCATAGATTATAGCTAAAGCAATAAAGACAAGCATTATACCATTTATGAAAGCTGCAAAAATTTCTGCACGATAGTACCCGTATGTCTTTTCAATAGGGGCTTTTTTCGAAGCTAACCAAAGAGCGAAAAAAGACAGAGCCAAAGCTCCTACATCTCCTAACATATGTCCGGCATCTGCGGTTAAAGCCAAACTATTTGTAAAATATCCACCCAAAAACTCAGCAACCATATAAATTGCTGTTATACAAAGTACGATTAACAAACTTTTTTTGTTGCTGTGTTCATGGTGATTATGATGGTGGTGTTCGTGGTCATTTTCGCAATGTTCGTACGACATTTTGCCTCCTTAATTCGATTAACTAATTATACGCAGTCGATATTTGTTGTCAATGTGAATTAATAATAAACACAACTGCACTATAAAGATATTTAGATATTAAAAGTTGTATGTTTCTCCATCAGCAGGTATTAATACGTTAGAGGATATTTCTTTTTCCTCAACGAATTGCTTTAACATTCTTCTGGTAACTCTTGCATGATTAACGGATTCCATGTGACTGGCAATAAGTATAGCCTGAGGAGCCGCTTTATATACTTCATAAACATCATTTTCATTCATGATTATGTGCTCGCCTGTTATAAACTGAGCACCACCAGCGTTTAAAATAATTATTTCTGGGTTATGAGTAGCAATTGCGTCTTTGACAGCGCCACACCAAATAGTGTCCCCTGCCAAGTATAAAGTCTTTTCATTTGGATTGCTGAACACAACGCCACAAACATTACAGGTAACGTTAAATTTAGCAAAATAACTCTCTGCTTCTTTATCCGGGACATGTATGCCTTTTGTTTTTGTTAATTTGATGTCGCCAAATAATGTACCGTTTTCGCTCAAAACTTCGACGTCCTTAAAACCAAAACCTCTGAAAGCTTCTGCATCTTCTTCATTTTGTGCAAAAAATTTCGTATCTTTCGGTATTACATTGGCAGCAACTTCATCAAAATGATCAGGATGAAGATGTGTTACAATTACAGCATCAATACCATTTATTATTTCGTCAATTGGCATTGGTAAATCAACTGTCGGATTAGATTCCTGAGATACAGCCGGAGCTGGAGGAAAAGACCCCTTTTTAGATAGCCATGGGTCAATTAAAAATTTCTTGCCGGCATAAGTAATAGTTATAGTTGCATTTCTGATTTGTTGAAAGTTCATTATTATTCTCCTTTTTTCTTTAGTAAATCTTGATTATCGAAAGTTTTTAGGCAATTCCTGAAGCATATTTTGTTCCCCTACTATATTTAGAAGTGTTTCCTTCATAAAAACGGGGATGTTTTTTGCTTTTGCCTGATTAGAAATGTTTAAAATCCAATGTTTTTCAGAGGTACTTTTACCCTTGCGGTTTCCTGTTTCTGTTCCAATTACCACCCAGCCGAGTCCATCCAAGTCAAGGTCTCCGAGCTCCCCAAATAGCGGCTCAAATGTAACAAAATAGTTAGTTGCCTTAATGTTTTTCTGCATAGCAGCAATTCTATTTTTGTCGGATTCGGAAGTTACAGTAACCCCCATCCATACATTATTGAGTTCAGTTTCAAACTGTATACATTCAGGGCGTTTTGTCAGAAACAGATAAGCGTGCTGAGGGTTTTCTCGCATTTTATCAAAAACCACGTCTCTCCACTCATTTTTCCAATTAGAAAAATCGCTCATACTTGTCATCAGATAAGTGTTAGGTTTCTTTGTCCCAATTCTTTTTAAGCGTTTTTCCACAAACTGTGGAACAGAAAAATCTGGTGTTATCTTGAAACGATTATTTATTTTTCTGGCATAACAATAAGAACACCCTATTGAACAACCGTTTACGGGATTCAGAGATTTAATAAGTTTTCCGATATTTAAAATTTCCATCGCTTTAATTCCTTTTTTGTTTTTAAACTATTTTGCCATCTAGCAAGGTGAACTGCTCTAAAGAGTTTGCCTTTGCTTGTATAACAATAAATATTAAATCCTCATCGGAAGTGTTTTCCATCGTTCTTATTCCATCTGGACTTATTTTAACGATTGAGCCTTCTTGAATTTCAAGTTTCTTATCGTCAACCTCAATTATGCCTTTACCTTTTAACACGATATAAATCTCTTCGTTCTGGTTATGGCTATGTTTAAATGGAGCTTTGTATCCGACAGGGGCATAATTTATTGAAATTTCAGCACTGGTTAAATCTAGTAAATCGTGTAAAAATATTTTGCCCTCACTTTTTAAGTTTAAATCTTTGTTTTCTATTGTATATTTGCTAATGTTATTGAAAAGCCCTAAATCGACTTTTTGAAAATTGCTTCCTTTTTCTAAATTTTCTGGATGTTTTGACTCTTCTGTAATTTGGAATTTTGTGTCCATGATTTTCTCACTTTCTTTTTGTATTTTTTGTTCGACACCGAACGATATACGTAAAAATTTTTAGTTTAGATTGTTGCTGATTTTTTCTAATAAATGCTCTACCGCATCAGCTTCTTCATCAGTAAAACCATTGTATACTTTTGAATTTAATTCTTTGGATATTTTTTCAAAAACTGGCTTAAATGCAAATCCTTTATCTGTTAATTTAATATAAGTAATTCGGCTGTCTTCATGTGACTTCTCTTTTTCAATTAAGGCAAGCGTAACTAGCTTATCTACAAGAATTGTCAATGTTGACTTTGTACGGCGTATTCTGTTGGCTAGTTCTTTCATTGTGCATTTTTCGACGCTGAATAACACTGCCATAATGTCCCCATGGGAAGGAACAACGCCCTTTATGCCGTTTTCAGCAAGTTTATCTGTTATAAACTTGCTCGATTTTTCTCTTATTCTAGATATTAGTGAAATAGTACAAAGTTTCATATTACTATTATAGTTCGTTACCGAACTATTGTCAAGTGTTTTTTTTCGAAATGATTTTCGATTACATTTTTATCTTCAATTACATTTTTTGAGAAAATATTTAGTTTCCAATTTTTAGTTATTTAAAAGCCGAAAGCATTGTTTTAAATATATTTCCGACAAAGAGGGAAGCATTGGTTCAAGTACATAAAATGTAATTGAAAAATTACCGAAAATTCCTATTCCGATGTTATAGATGTGTCGCCTGAATGTAGCACTTAGCAAGAATTTCGAAGGAAAAACCGTCAACTTTTCGGATAAGAAATCGTCAATTCCGTTAATTTCAATTCCATATTTCCAGACAAAGCGGAACCGCCTCAATATCAAGACACAGCCTAAGCTTCAGCGTTTTTCTTTCAATTACATTGCTATGGTTTTATCCGTCTGGTTATAGTCCGCACCTAGGGCTTCTTTGGGGGATTTTTGTCCTTAAGAGAATCTTTGTTTTAGGATTTATGTTCGTTTTTGGTTGATTTTATGGTCGAATTCTCTGTTCGCAATTTTACCACACCCTTTTGATTTTGAATTAAGCAGAAATTGGTATATTGGTGTTATGGAAAATAAAAAGAATAATTTTATTAATGATGAAGAATTTGAGCCTTTTCAAGAGGCTTTAATTTCAGCAATGTTTAAAGGTCTATTTACAAAAGAGCAAATAAAAGTAGCAATAGCAAAAAAAGAAATTCCTGAGGTGACTCCTGAAAATAATAAATACATTGAAAAATTAGATGGAGTAACAAATTTTGCAAAAAAAATAAAAGTAGTTGCTGAGCAATTGGTTCCTGTTATTAATTCTTTTACACAAAAACTTTTTACTGTTTTTGAAAAAATACAAGAATATGCCAAAACACCAGAATTTCAAAATTTTCTTGTCAATATGTACGCTTTAAAAATCCAATCCGATTTGACTAAAAAATATTGGATAGTTTTAGATGTGAATCTTTTTGAAACAATAATTAAAAATCAAGATGGAAATCTGGATGAAATAATAGTAAATTATTATCAAAATGAAAATTTTAGTAAAATAGAAGAAATGGTAAGCAATTGGGCAGAACTAAAATTTTTGAGTAACAGAATGCCTATATTTTTATCATGCTTGAAGGTTGCTCAAAATAATGAGGTTGGAGATGTTTGTAATAGCGTAATACCAACATTAATGGCTCAATTGACGGGTTTGTTAGAAGATTTGATTGAAGAAATCCCTGGAAAAGAAAAAGAAGATATTATTAATTCTTTAAATATTGATAAGAAAGCTACAAGAGCCATTTTGTCAGAATATATTTGGCAGAATGGATTAGGTTTTTTAGTTTTGCCTTTTCAGCAAATACTTTTAGAAAAAACTTTTTTACATGGTGCCAATATTCCTAAACTTTCACAAGATGAATTAAAAGAATATAGCAAATTTCGGCATAAAATTTTACATGGAGATAAGAAATTTTTAGATTATGGTAATGCTAAAAATCTTATTAGCTCTTGGCTTGAGTTAGAATTATTGATAAAAATAAAAACCGAATTGGACAGTAAGAATGGGCTAAAGGTTTAAATTAGTTTTTTGTTCTCCCCAATCAAGGGTTTTGATGTCAAATAATTGTTGTATATTCAAATCTTGTCTTTGTGTTCCATCCAAAATATTTTCAATGATTTCAGGAGCTAAAAACCTCAATTTAAGAATTTTTTTAATATAGCTTGGGTCTTTGTGATTTTCCATCTTTTGAATATCTGTACTGTTTTTGGCCTTGCCAGACAATATCACTTCATTCCAATAAAAACTTTTGGCGATAGCTTTTATTAGTTGTGGATTAGGATTGCTCTTTATGGCTTCACTATCAGATATTATTAAAACACTTCCATTGCTCGCAGTCGAAGAAAGTCTGATATTTTTAGTGATAACAATAGGTACTTTAGGCCCTCCTTTTTGCTCTTCAGGTAAAGGCTTGTTATGTACAATCGTATCAATGGCTTTTATTAGCTGATTTTTGTTTATAGTGATTTCGATAGCATTTTTCAAAATCACAATTTTATTTATTATGCACCGCAAAAACTGCGCTTCGCACTTGATATCTTTGACCGTCTGCAAATATGCCTTTTGACTGCTAATATCAAGATGCTCAAAATATTTTTGAATATTTTTTGTATCTTTCAAAAAGGTTTCAAGTTCTTGAATGACTGTCTTTTCAATTTCTCCTGCCGGAATTTTAGAAATAGAACCTGCCTCCATTTTTCTTCCTTGAATCAGAGCCTGACTGACATAATATCTGTATTTTCGGTTTCGCGTGTTGCTATGGCTTGGACTCATATAGTTGCCTTTGTCGTCAAATAATTTACCCGCCAATAGTGACTGACTTTTTGAGTTTATCCCTGACTTTTTTGTTATACGATTTTTGGCTAGTATTTTTTCTGCTTCCTCCCAAATTTCTTTTGAAAGAATAGGCTTGTGTTCTCCCTGATAAGTGTTTTCTTTGTGGGTTATCAATCCTATATAAGCTTTGTTTGAAAGTAGGTGGTACAAAGAACCCTTGCTAAAATTATTCCCATTTTTTGTAAGTATTTCGTTCGATTTTAGATATAAGCGAAGCCTATCGACATTTTTGAACTCAATATATTTTTGAAAAATAAATCGGACTTTTTCTGCTTGCGTTTGGTCGATAACAAGTTTCCTCTCTTTGAGTAAATATCCTAGAGGTGGGGTTCCTCCAACCCACATCCCTTTCTTTTTAGAGGCTGCTATTTTATCCCGAATCCTTTCTCCAGTGACTTCTCTTTCAAACTGTGCAAATGATAATAGCACGTTGAGTGTCAATCTTCCCATACTTGTCGTTGTATTGAACTGCTGCGTTATGGAAACAAAAGAAGCAGAATGTTGGTCAAAAATTTCAACAATTTTGGCAAAATCCATAAGTGAGCGTGTAAGTCTGTCGACTTTATAGACAACGACAATATCAACTTTACCGTCTTTTATATCTTGAAATAATTCCTTGACGGCAGGGCGTTCAAGAGTCCCTCCTGAGAAACCGCCGTCATTGTAGTGTTTATCTGTCAAAGACCATCCCTCGTGCTGTTGTGATTTGATATAAGCTTCACAGGCTTCTCGTTGTGCGTCAAGGGAGTTAAAATCTTGTTCCAGTCCTTCTTCGGAAGATTTACGGGTATAAATTGCACATTTTATAACTTTCTTGTTCATTTTTTCACCCCGAAAAATACCTTTCCGTTCCACCTTGTGCCTGTAATCTCGTTGGCTATTGCCGAGAGACTTTTGTAACTTTTGCTTTTGTATTCAAATCCTTTTTCAAGGGCTGTAATTTCGTGTTTTTTACCTTGGTATTCGCGTATAAGTTTTGTCCCTGATTTTATTTCGAAGTTTAATGATGTGGTCATCTTTCCTATTGATAACTCTTTGCTTTTGGCAAGTTCCGTGGCGAGTTTTTCGAGTTTTTTCTTTGACTGTGCTGATAATCCACCGTATTTTTTTGCTTGCAGTTCCCAAATGAGATGCTTTATCAGGAATGTAGATTTTACGTGCTTCGGTGGCTCGGATTTGAAAATTTCTTGCCACTTTAGGATAAGTTCTTCTTTTGATAAATTTTGCAGCTCGTGTATCATACCGTCTCCTTTGCTTTGGTGACAGCATTAATCACTCCGAAGAGAGATAGAGTCAAGTAATATTTCCTATACTTGTTAAATTTTTATGAATTCAAACAAAAACCATAGCAATCGTGTATACTTGATTTATGGATAAACAGTTTATAAGTTATAAAACACTTTTAGATAGAGAAACCACTTTGGGAAATAGTTTTTATAGAGCTATTTGCTCTAAGAAAGTTTGTTTCTTTCTCGGCGCAGGGATTGGGCAAAATATAAAATTACCAAGGTGGAATGATTTAGCACATAAAATAGTCAATTTTTTTTGCTGCGAAAAGAAAGTTTTTGGAAGCTCGAATCAATCATATTATGAAAAACTAAAATCTATAATAAATAAAGAAAATAATCCTTTAAAAGCTATTTCTGTATGTATAGATGCTATGGAAAAATGCAATGATAGCGATTTAATCGATTCCTTTAATAATGAATTAAAAATGACTATTTATAATGAAAACAGCCTAAAAGAAGTGCAAAATCATCCTGTGTACCAAAATTTGGCAGAGTTAGCCAATTCCAAGAAGGCACTTTTTGTGCAAACAAATTATGATGATTACCTCCAATTCAAACAAGATCAATTATCGGGTAAAAAAAACATCCTAGAATCATATGTTCCATATGCAGAAGATGCACCTTTGGTATTAGATAATAAAATTGTATATATTCATGGTATTTTAAAACGAAATATGTCAGATTATCGTAAAATTATTCTGTCTCAACGCGACTATAATCAAGTATATCAGCCATTAAAGGATGAAGAAGCTAACAAAAAGCATTCTAGGCATAAGGAATTTTTGAAAAAAATTTTTGACGGTTATTTTGTAATTTTCTTGGGCTACTCGCTGGGGGATATTGAGGTAGTTCAACAAATTGCAGCAGCCGATAAAGTTATCCCGGCAAAAGAAAATATATTGATAGTAGATAATTACAAGGCGAAAGAGTTTGACAATACAATAGATGCTAGAGCTTTATGGATAGCGAGTGAGGAAAAAGTTTCTACTTGTTATTACGATACAGAACAGAATGGATTTGCTGAATTTAAGACTATTGTGGCAGACTTAAAAAACTATATAGAGGCAAATTTTAGAGAAAATATTTCTCCTGATGCTAATGAATATGAGGGATGGGGAGACTATGAAAAACCTTAAAGATGCAATGATCATTCTTGAAAAAGATGTTGAAGAAAAAATGATTTTTTTTAGGGACTGTAATGACCCTAGATTTTTGCAACCATTCAAGGCACATAATTTAATGAATTTTGATGATAATGCGTCTTTTGCACTAATTGGATATTTGTCAAGAATTAAAAATACTAACAAAAATGACGTTATTGATGTAATAAAAGATAACAAAGATGAACTAGCAAATATGAGAACATTTTATACTTTGGTTGATAAAATAATATCTAATTTTAACATTGTTGAAGATATTCAAAATCAACTTCCATATCAGGAATTACTAAAAAATTCAGATAGTATTTATTTAATAAAGATGGTATTAACCTCTGAAATACCACTTGTTGAAAATATCCACAGGGAATGTTTTAAGGCACTCTTTAAGTATGAAATTAAAAATAATGATGCTGTCTTTGCAGATAGAGATTATTATATTTCTGAAATTGTCAGAAATAAACAATTTAAAGAAAACCTTCGGATTTTACTAGTGGATGATGAATTATTCACTTTTTGCATTAACTTATACAAAGAAATATATGCAAAAACACACAATGAACATACAAAAAATAGTACTTTTGACATATATAATGTTCAAACAATAGAGGATACGAAATTTAAAAACCTTGATGAAAATTACATGGAGTTACCAGATGTTTTAATCGATTTGATAGGGCAAAACTTCAGGTATAACATAAATCAAAAGAGAGTTGAAAGTCTATTAAATGATGATATTTTTATGCTAAGAAAAGTTGCATTATTTTCTATTTCTAAGCATCCTAAAGAATATAAAGATATTTTGGAACATTTTCTAAATAATCAAGAATATGATTATTATTTCCACAAAATTTGTTGTTATGAAATGGTGGAAGCTTTCAAAGTTTATAGTTTTTTAAATGATAGTGCTAAAGATTCCTTAGAAACTTCTTCTGATACATTAATAGAAACTATAAGAGCTTATGTGGAAAAGTTCCCTATAGAGTATGAAGATGATAAGTATGAAATTTTACATGGTTTGAAATGGAATGAAGAATTTAAGAAAGAGTTTGAGAGACTTAAAGATAAACTGAAATATGATAATGATATTCCTAACGTTGGAATTATACACCGCTCGGGAGGTGGTGGACTTGTTCATGATATAGCTCCTATTGATAAAAAAGAGTTCAAAGAAAAATCATTCGCGCAACAAGTCGACTATTTAAATCAAGAAATTAAGTATAATGACCAATGGAAACAAATAGATTCAGATAATGTAGAAAAAGAGAGTGAACAAGGTTTGGCGAATCTATTTAAAGAGTGCTTGCAAGAAGAACCGGATGCTTATTTGACAGAAGGTAGTGTTGTAAATCTGCAAAAGTTAATCTTTAAAAAAAGTGTATTAGAGGCAATGACCGCTAAGGTTACTGAAGTCAATATAAAAACAGCCGTAGGTCTTATAAAAGACTTTTTGAGAAACAGGGAAAATGTTGACAATAACTTCTACTCCTTGGTCGTTAGTTTCGCAAACAAAGTTATCAAAGAAAAAAGAAACCAAAAGAATTTAATATATCCATTTATTACAATGCTAATAGATGAAGTTATACAAGAAGATCGATTTAAAGATGAAAATGGCTACATTATTGGAACTATTAATAATGTGGACGGTGTGAACTGGGATACCTTTTTAAGCTATGTTACCGATGATTACGCCCCTTTGAAAAGTAATGAGTTAGATTTAGCCCCTGAATATATTCAGTATTTTGATAAAGGATTTAAGAGTAATTCTTTAGGCTTCTTTGTTCATCTAGGTATAGATTTCGCATTTTTTCACTATAATTTTAAAAAAAGTAGCTATGATTTTTTGGGGAAAGTTCTTGAACTTGAGGGAGAAAAGAAAACAGCTTTTCTTGAGGGCTTTCTTGGATATTGTTCTTATATCGACCCTTTCATAGAATTAAAAACATTCATTATGGATGTATTGAAAGATGGTGGGATAAAGAGAGAGAACAAAAAAGTTAATCAAGATGTAAGGGGTAGATTTGCAAAGCTCATGACAAGTGCATACGTTAAGCTGGGACAAAAAGATCTCTTTAATTATTTTAAAAAGATCTTCGATAAAGATGACTATAAAAATGTATTGTTCTACTTATCATCTAAAGAGCATGAAGGTTCTGATTTAAGAGCCATAGAACTTTTAAATGAACTTATTTCAGAAAATGTTATAAATACTGATGAGGATTTTGGTTTAATATTAAGAGCTTATTTTAAAAATCTTGATAAAGAGTCTTTTTTGGGGAATTCAGAAAAGATAAAAACATTTTTACTAGGTACTCAAAATACAGAGAAGATAGATTCTTACAATATTGATAAATCTTTAAAAAAACTTTTGAAAATCCTAGATAATGATACACTTCGAGATATCCAGGGAGTATTTAATTGTTTATTACCTTTTATAGCAAAACAAGATTATATATATAAGTCTCCCGAAACAATTAAACAGATTTGTGAAAAGTTGGTAGATATGAATCAAAATGATTTAGCAGAAGAGTTTGCGAATAGTTTTTGCAATACAGATGGATTGAAGGTTCATCGAAAAGGATTTGAAAAGTTTTTAAGAGATTGATTATATTAAATTCATAATAGGCTTGTATAGTCACAAAGCTTCAATTTCAAAAGTTTCGATATTTCTTCATAATCTTTGGTTTGCCCAAAAACAATCGCAAAAAGTGGATGATTTTTAAAATCAATTTTCCTCACGTCTAAAGGTGAGGGGATGTTTTTCAAAAAGCCTTCATAATCAAAAGAATCAATGGTGTCCCTTTTAATGTTTGATGGGACATCCGCTACGACAAGGTAATAAATGTACTTATCTTTTTGCGCCAAAATTTCATCCCAATTCGGCTTTTTTTGCTCAAAATAATACTCATAAACATTTACGCTATAAGCATAATAAGCAAGATCTGTCGTACACCACCCTGCAAAGCGCATTGGATTTATTTCAATTGGGACTACTTTATCTCCTTTTGCGCGGAGTTCTATGTGCATCGGAAAATTCTTGAGTTGTGCCAAATTTCCGATTTGTGCGAGGATTTTTTCGAATTTCTCAAGATTATTATTGATAATTGTTTTTGACGTAAAATAAATCCTATCGGATACGTCTTTCCCAGAAGCAAAAGGATGCTCGAATATATTCAAAATTACAGGCTGCCCTTTTTTATCAAAATACGCATCCACGGCGAATTCATCGCCTTCAATCATTTCTTCGATGATAAATTTGGACGAATCCATTACCTCAATCGGGAAATCGGTTTTTACTTTTTCCATATCAGAATAAATAGAATCCAAAACTTCTTGCCAATCATCAAGATTTTGGACAGGGTAAACCCCCATGCTCAAAAAACCTACAGATGGTTTGATGATAAAGGGCATTTTCAATTGAGAGGCATCAATTTTTGAAAGATTTGCTATGTCGACTTCTTCAAAATAAAAATCGGGATAAATCGCTGAAATCAGCTGTCTAAATTTCACTTTATCTTTGAATAGATTGATTTTTTCGGGGTAGTCAGTAAAGTCAAGATTTTGCGCAATCCATTTTATGGCATTTTCAGAATTGCAATAAAGTAATTGGTTTTTATTGTTTTGAAACTGTTCTATTGCAAATTTTTCTTCCCAATAATTCAAATTTTGCGGTAAGTTCATTTCTTTTGCCGAAAGGTTTTTAAGGACAGGGGTGTTATTCTTGAGTAAGGTTTCTTCCAAAAACTCCGAGGCATAAGGTTTTTCAATAATAATCATTGTTTGTTTTTCTTTCTATTTCCAAATTTATAATTTATACTATACTACATAAAAAATTTATCGTATTTCGACTTTATCCACGTACTTTTTTAGGTTTTGCTCGATTTTTTGCAATTCTTCATCCGTATAAAGCTCTATTCTTAGCGCTTCGTTGAGGATTTTGGAGGGGACAAATTGTTGCAAGAAGTATTTTTTTGCGCCGCTTATCAATTCGCCTATTTGCTCAAAATCTTCAAAAGTGAGTTGGAATTTGAGCACAGTTGTCCGAAACTCATATTCTACGCCAGAATTCATAATAATTTCGATGCTTTTTTGTATTTTTTGAGGGTCGATTTTTGTGTTCGCAATAGCTTCATATTTTTTAAGCGGAGCTTTTACATCCATCGCGATATAGTCCACGAGATTTTGTGCCAAAAGTGCCTCGATCACCTCAGGTGAAGTTCCGTTCGTGTCGAGTTTTACGCTAAAGCCGAGGGATTTTATTTTTGCAATAAAAGCCACCAAATCCGCCTGCAAAGTCGGCTCTCCGCCTGTTATTACGACTCCGTCCAAGAGTCCTGTTCTACTTTTTAAAAATTCCAAAACGGATTCTTCGCTATAAGATGTTTTTTCTGCGGAGCTTAGCAACTCAGGGTTGTGGCAATAGCCGCAGCGAAAATTACACCCTTGAGTGAAAATTATCGCTGCGATTTTACCGGGATAGTCTATCAGTGAACTTTTTTGTAGTCCGCCTATTTTCATCCTACAAAGCTTTTCGTATTTGTAGGGATTTTTCCGTTTGTAGGCTCAAATCATAATTCACCCTTGCTGCGAATTCTTCTTTTTTACCTTCATTCCACTGCCTTACAGGGCGAATGTAGCCGACTACGCGAGAGAAAACCTCGCATTCTTCGCCACATTTGGGGCAAGTATAATGCTCGCCTGCAATGTAACCATGGTTTTGACATGTGCTGAATGTAGGTGAAAAAGTAAAATACGGCAGACGATAATTTGTGCAGATTTTTTTGATGAGGTTTTTCATAACGGTAGTGTCATTGATTCTTTCCCCTGCATAAATATGTACGACCGTTCCGCCTGTATACTTTGTCTGAAGTGCATCTTGGTGGTCTAAAACCTCAAAAATATCATCGGTATAATTTACAGGTAATTGCGTTGAATTTGAATAAAAAGGCTTCGCCCCTTTTTCGTAATAATCCGCATCATTAGCGCATTTAACCGAAATCAGGTTCTTTTTGTCGAGCTTCGCGAGGCGATAAGACGTACCCTCAGCAGGTGTGGCTTCTAGGTTATAATTGTTGCCTGTTTCTTTTTGGAACTCGACAATCAAATCTCGCATATAATCCATAACCCTTAGCGCAAAGCCGCGTCCTTGAGGCGAACCGATGCTTTGCCCAAAGAGGTTTTCGCAAGCTTCGTTCATCCCGACAAGCCCGATTGTGGAAAAGTGGTTTTTCCAAAAAACGCCGTATCGAGATTTAATGTCGCGCAAATAGAATTTTGTGTACGGATACAAGTCCTTTTCTGTAAGATTTTCGAGAACTTTGCGTTTGATTTCTAGGGAGTTTTTGGCAAGAATCATATTTTCTTTAAGTTTCGCCAAAAATTCTCTTTCATCTTTCGCGCGATAACCCACTCGAGGAAGATTGAGCGTCACCACGCCGATTGAACCTGTGAGGGGATTTGAGCCAAAAAGTCCGCCACCACGGTATTCAAGTTCGCGGTTGTCGATGCGAAGACGACAGCACATAGAGCGCGCATCTTCTGGGTTCATATCGGAGTTGATAAAGTTTGAAAAATACGGAATACCGTACTTCGCAGACATTTCCCAAAGTCCTTCGAGTTCTGGGTTGTTCCAGTCAAAATCCTTGGTGATATTATACGTAGGAATCGGGAAAGTGAAGACCTGTCCTGTGTTATCGCCTTGCATCATCACTTCAAAATAGGCTTTGTTTATCATATTCATTTCTTTTTGGAAGTCTTTATAGGTTTCGGGCTTGATTTCACCGCCGATTATGACGTTTTGTTCGGCGTAATAGCTTGGCACGTTCAAATCCATTGTGATATTGGTGAACGGAGTCTGAAACCCTGTACGCGTAGGGACGTTCAGATTGAAGATAAATTCTTGCATAGCTTGTTTGACCTGAGCATAATCAAGTTCGTCATACCTGATAAAAGGTGCCAAAAGCGTGTCGAAGTTGGAAAAAGCCTGTGCGCCTGTAGCTTCGCCCTGCATTGTATAAAGGAAATTGACCACTTAAAAGTGATTTTAATTTTTTTGTATAGTAAATAAGTTGGAAAATTTTATATTAATTTTATAAATTCAGATGCATAAAATCAGACTCTGCGGAGTTTAATATAAAAGTTAACCTAGGAGTTTTTGAAGGGAATTGCCTTTCATTTTCATTTTTTACCAACACAATCCGACATAAAGCGACCTATTTTGCGACTTCAGAGGTAACATCACATTGTTACTAAAATAAGGAGTCAAAAAATGGAAATCGAAACAGCAAAAAACAACCTTAAACAGTCTATAGAAGAAGTTTTCGAAATAGTTCAAAATCTCGCAGAAGAACAAAAAAATATAAAGTTCAAAGCTTATCGACCATCGGAAGTCGAAGCAAAAGTTTTCCTCGATTATTTTTCTTGGGAAGACGGCAACGCAAAACAAAATTTTGAAGCCCTTTATAAAAAAGAGCTCCAAATTCTGCAAGAATGGCTGCAAATCTATTGCCACGAAAATGATTGCACCGAGGCAGAAGCCCTATCAAGAATTATTGACGGAGCAATTTAGCAATACCCCAAAAGATGGTCAACAAAATTGACAGCCTTTCTCAATTTTTTCTGAACAGATGCAGAAATCCCGTCGCAGAAGTTAAGAAATCTTCCAATATGATAAGGAAACCTATAAGGTTGTGTCCTTTCGCCATTGTATGAGGCTCTGTGATATTCATAATTTACAAAAATCTCAAGACACGCTGCAGACAATAAAGTAATTCCTTTGAATTCAATACTGCATTTTTTCGGGTAGTCGAGCCCGAGCATTCCAATCATAAGGTAGTTAAATTCTGCTATTTTTGGTGTCCCTTCATAAAGATACAGAAGTGAATGAACTGCACCATTTTCTTTGTGTTTTTTAAAAAATGAGAAAACATTACCTTCATCTATCATCTCAAACATATCTTTGTACGAAATTTGCGACAATTCGTCATAAAATTCATCAATGATGCTGTTGAGCATAAGAATAATCATGTAAAGATCCGTTTTTGTTAAATTAAGTGTTTTGCTTGGTTTTCCGGTCATAAAAGACTCCTTTTTGTTAAAAATAAAAACTAAAATTATATAAAAAGGCTTACCGATAATTATCCCAATTAATATCATCGCAATAATTTTTGGTAATAAAGAAAGAGCTCAAAGACTTTTGGACGCAGACAAAACACTTTTAGAAACAAGTTTTGGACAAAAAGTATTAAGTATATTACATACTGAAAAAGCTGACAGACAAACGATGAAAACTTTTAATAACCAATCACAGAAATGGGAAGTTTTGCGTGATATAAATGGACAAAGAAGATTTGCAGCTGCTTTTGAAGGTAGTAACTTTGGTAGGCTAACAGCAAGAGCGTTGAATAGAACAACTCTATTGGGCATTGCCGCTTTAAGTTTGCTTGAGTTGCCAAAAATCTTTAAAGCTATGGGGGATGGCAATAATATTGCAGAGCAAACTGCTAATACTGCTAAACAAACTGTAAAATCAAGTATTAACCTAGCTTCAGTTACTGCAGGAATCGCTTATTGTGGAGCTATCGGCTCAAAATATGGCGGACCTTTGGGTTCTCTAATCGGGATGGGTGCTGGCGCTGTATTTGGAAGTTTAGCGTCTAAAAAAGCTCAAGAAATTATTTCTTAAGATATTCAGCGATATCTTCTTTAGTTTCATCAACCCATTTTTTCATTTTTTCAGGATAAATGGCTTTGATTGCATCAAGAGTATCTATAGTGTCTTTATGCGATACGTCTTTTGCTACAAAAGCTTCGTATAAGTCTCTTAAGACGTAATCATAAGTAACTTTATTATTAACTGCTGATTGAGCTTTTTCATAGTGTTTTTGATTTATGGCACAAAAATTCTGTCTTTGATTTCTATTATTTGAAACTGTCGGATTAAATCTTGTAATCATAACTTTTCCTCGCTCTTAGGTGGTTTATATTTATCTTAAGACAGAACATAAATAAAGTTGCGCACTTTGTAAAAAAAATTTACAAGAAGTTTTTTTGAAGCTGTAAAAAGTGGTTAGTGCTATATTGTAGCACTAACCTAAACCCTTACTAGTTAAGGATTTCACCTTTGCAAAGGTATCATTAATACCCTTTAACTCTGATATCAACTTTACAGTTCATAAGGGTCTGCTGGGCAAAATCATCATATACCTTGATTGTAGCGTGAGAAGTACTTTTAGAGTCCACAACGCAACACCCTGCAGCACCATCTGAAACATTTGCAACTACTGTCGGAACAGTTACAAAAGCAGGGTCAAAATTAACAGTAACGCCATCTTGAGCATTTGTGATTTCTTGGTCGCCGAAATATAAATCAGTATCAGGTATATCTATCTTGATTTTAAACATATTCAAGCTGCAAAATTTGTTCAGGGGGCTGTTTATCGTAACTCGTCCCTGATAATATCTGAATTTCAACATTCGAATTGACATTGGTTCATAATCCGTCCAAGTCAAGCCATCTTCGGAAAATCTGGCTTCAAGTAATACAGAACAACTATCATCATCTTTGTAAAAATTGTGGTCAAAGCTGACAGAACAAAGTGAATTCACCCCAACATCATATATAGGCGTTGTATAAACCCCATTTGCCACCGTAGGATATGCCCATTTTTGCTCACTGGTAGTATAAGTAGTGGGCGTATTACCCCAAGTATCAAGACAACTTTCCCAAACAGCTGAGGAATTTAGCTTAATTATATTATTATACGCATGACAACCCGCAAACATACCGCCTCGCAAATCTTCATCGAGAACATCTTGGTCGATAACCATATTGGTATCACGTTTTTTATCGACGACAAGAATGCTCAATGATGCATTGGATGATTCCATATCATATTTATTTTTTGCTTTAATCCAAAATTTGAAAGTCCCTTGCCCAACAATATTTGTATAATGGGTAGTTCCGATAAGGTCAGTTGCAACAATACTGGAATTTATCCAGTTATCGCCTTCTCTGATTTCATAAGTAATAGAGGCACCCGGTACTTTTTCCCAATTAAATTGAGTCAAATTCAGTGATTGGGATGCGATAAAATTATTAACATTATCAACGTTTAATTCATTTGTAATATTAACAATATCGTATACAGGTTCCGCAGAACCCAAGGTATCAGAATAAATCGCTTCATTATATTCTTGGCAAACTATTTCCATTTGTCCTTCTTGAGCTTCAGAAATATTGATTATACGCATTTTTTTATTTGCGTAGCCCAAAAATGTTGAGGTGATTTCAATTACATCCCCGATAGTTCTGTCCAAACCTTCTTTTGAGGTTTGAAAAGCAATAAATTTGTTGCAAGTTATAGATTGATTCAAATAATACCAAGCAAGGCGACTAGCTTGATTGAAGTTGGTCACACCATAGGTTTTGATTTCTTTTACAATGGGCTGTTCGTTTTGAAATACTTCTGCTTCAGCTTGAGCAAAAACTCTGACATATTCATTATCGGGGTCTACAAATTGTACTTTCACAATGTCGTAGATATTTTCACGAGGCGTTGTCCAAAATTTTTCGGAGCCAACCAAAATATTGTCAGGTGTGAAAACCTGCATTGTCGCTTCAGGTTTTTCGACATTCAAAGACACCTTACCGCCTTGATAAGACAAATACCCTCTAAAGCACGCCAACATTTCATCCATCCAGTCAAGACGCGATCTTTCAACGTCCAAAACGATATTTAGCGTAAATCTTGGCTTACCACCGACAAGTTGGTCACAATACGTAGCTGCATCCAAAAAGCTTTGCAAATCAATTTCATCAGGATTTATGCCGCAAGAACTGTAACCTGTCAAAAAATCATACAAGCACCATGCCGGATTGTTAGAGTATTTAATTGTATAATTTGTCAAATCCGTATAAACTTTAACTTTTTTACCTTTAACATCTGCTGTGACATTAAAGTTTCCACCGATTTTATTGGATGCTTTAGCAGTAATTGCAAGATAGGCATCGTATTTCATACCGCCGACTACCCTAGCTTTGTCTTCTTGAGTAGTTCCGGGGACTCTTGAGTCGATAAGTTGTGTTCCATTTCCCGTATAAGCAGTGTATGAGCATCCTGCAAGGTCGCTGACTGCAATGTCATTGAATAATACATTAGAAATACTCTCAATCTCACCATCTCCAAGGCATAAAATTCTTTTAAGGGTTGAGCCGTAGGCTTCTTGCCAGATAGTATTGCCTGCAACCTTGACTTCGCCGTACATAATAGGTCGTCTGAGTTGGTTACTGACCTGTGATTGGAGAGGACCGAATGAGTACGTGGGACTTCCGTTGCTATAATTGGCAGAAGTATTTGTTGTTGCAACACCTACAGAACCCGCAACTGCAGCAACTCCACCAGCAACTAATCCTACACTTCCCCAAGTAAAAGTAGTTGCTAAAGCCGCCCAACCGACCCCAATTGCGGCAATTCCAGCAACAACTCCGGCTACCAAACCTATAACTTTTAAAGCTTTTGACATTTTCTATAATACCTTTCTTTAAATTTCAAATAACTGTTTAATCTGCTCAGGCGAAGACTATGAGTCTTTGTGCAGTGAAAAACCTTGTCATTACCTGCATAAATACAAAAATGCCAGGTATCTTTTTTGTTCAAAATCACCAAATCACCTTCTTGTAATTCTTCCTTTGAAATCTCTGTAAAATGCTGTGATACCAATGGGAGAAAGTATTCAGGCTTCTCAATATATTCATACAGAGGAATATCAGTGTACAAAAGATACAAAGGCATAACGCACCCAAGCATCTCTTGCGAGAATTCTTTTCCGACATTTTCATACAAAATATCTATCATTTTGCCGAAATTACCATTTCTTTAGGGATAGAAGGATACCCGCCGAAACGAGTTTTAACAAGACAGCTTGTAAAAGTCTTGTCGCACTTGGCAGAAGAACCCGAATATTGACATCTTTCGTCTTTGAACTTCCACTGACAATTGACGTCATATGTTGAGTTCGGGCTTTGTGTCGAATATCCGCCTAGAACTCTTTCTACATCAAAGTTGAACTCAACTGCACTCAGCTGGATATTATTCATAAGTCCTTCAAACAATAATATGGGGTCATCAAGAATTGTTGAAGAATCACCGTCAAAAATAACTTCTTCTATTTTGACCCTGCGGTTAGTCAAAGTATCGCCTTCATTCGCTACAAGGCTAGATACTTCTTGCATAATGTTGGAAATGCTGATATTTACCTTTTCGACAGTTCCATCCATAGAATTTCTGATATCACCACGCTTTACCATTGTGGCTATGTAGTCATTTCCACCGATAGAAAGTATCTTTAAAGTGTCATTTTCAAGAAGTCGTAAAGGAGCGTCATCCAAGAAAATTGTCACAAGAACTCTTGTCTTGAGTTGTTTTTTAGCTATTTCAGCTTTTTGTCTGGCTGTAAGTTTTCTTGTCATGTCTAGAATACCTCCACAAGCTCAAGCTTAAAGTTGGAATAACCAAGCTCCATTATATCGAGATTCATTACATCAGAATTGAACCTAACCATATAAGTATTGCCATCGCCGCCTTTATCGGACGCCCAAGTCCAGTTAAAAGATTTTTTACGACCTTTTTGGGCTATAAAAAAGTTTACAAGAGCTTCTCTGTCGACTTTATTTTTGTCAAACTCCAATACCCACTTTCGGCGAGGGTTTGTCCATAGGTCACGACGTTGTTCAGAGCCTGTGAATTTTTCATCCACTATCGTCTGAAACTCTACACTCGCGGTGTATGCTTTGTTATATTCAAAATTAAATGTATCTGTCATTTTTTCTCCTTTTTCTTAAATTAGCAGCTTTTTAAAATTCTTCTAAAGCCTGACCTGTTTGATTTCCAGGCATCTGCAATGATTCCGATAATCATTTCTTCATCATGTCTTGTTCTGTCTTGCAGGACTGGCTTTGCGGATTTTTTCTCCGAATATGAAGAAAAAGCTCCGTTTTGTTGATTTTGCTCATCATTTGCTTGCCCTGAAACTAATGGAGCAAAGGACTCGAAGTGTTTTTTGAGCATTTGTTCTTGTAGTTCTTTTTCTTGGGCTTCTGTTCTAACAGTTTCACCACCTTTTAGGATTGCAAGAATATCACCTCGCCCCATTACTTTTCCGCCTGTGTGTAATTTAGAAGGGACATTTGTTTCCACATGTCCTTCCAGTATAATTTTCCTAGTTCCTCCGCCGGTATTACCGCCACCTGAATTACCTGAGCCACCTCCGCTATTGCCGGAATTACCTCCTCTTGAGGTACTAGAATTTCCGCCAGAATTGCCTCCTGAACCACCGCCTGACTGATTACCGCTTCCAATATATGACCCTGCCAACATAGCTATGTTGGTAATACCATTTACCATACCCAATACATTGCTTAATTTTGATAAAAAGCTGATTCCTCCGCTTTTTATAACAGGTGCAGGAATATGTTCGATTACTTGAACCGCATTATTTTGATTTATTACTTGTTGTACCACTGCCGAGTTTGATACGTTCAAAAGTTCCTTTTCTGTCGGCACAGTAATATCTGCTTTTTGATTCTTTTTGATGTATAGCTTGGTCTTGTTGAAGAGGCTTTGATTATTATTTTGATTTGAGCTACTCATTTGTGGAATGTTAATTGTTGGCAACTTGCCTATTTGCCCGAAATCTTTTTTCAAAGATTTGTAATTTTTATCCACATATGAATCTGCCATGCCATATGCTAATGATCCTGCTGCTACAGTTCCGCCTATAGCTACTGTTTCGGGGAGTGTAGTGGCTACCAATGCAGAAGTTGCAACAGTACTCACAGCCTCTGCCGCACCTAAGCCTGCAAAATTACTTAAGGCAGCTTGCCTTGAACTTTCTTTTTTAATTGCTTTATCAAAAATAAATCCCAGACCAACATTTTTTAAAGCACTATATGCCTTTGCAGCCCATACAATACGACCTTTTTCTACACTTAAAGCAGAACCTATATCAGTTAAAGTTGTAGCTATATCTTTTGTTGTATAAACTATATCTTGATTTTGCTTTTTCTGCGTCATTATTTTCTCCTTTTTGGTATAATAAATTTGTAATTTTATAATATTGTCGAGGTGTTTTAAAAATGTTAAAAAAGATGTTCGACTTTTCAATTAAACATTCTTGGAAAAGTGCTATTGGATTTTATATTTTTTATTCAATTCTTGTAATAATGTTCGGATTTCTTTCAATTTTTGTCCTTGCTCTTTTTGTTAAGTTTTTTGTTCATTACACTTCCCAATATAATCATTCACTTAAAGCGTATTCTTTTTTTATAGATAATATTTTTTACTATGTGCTATGCACTGGGCTTTGCTTATTATTTATTTTTAAAAAGCAGTTGCGATGCCCATTTAGTATTTTTCTTTTAATATTAAGCATCCCTCTTACATTTATTGATGGTGATATTTGGGGCTTAATTCCCGCAACAATATTGTCAACGTTTCCAAATAGAAATATTTCTGAGTAGTTATGTAATTGTCATTTTTATTTTCTCCTTTTTTGATATAATTTCATTTGTAATATTTCTGGGGTTTATATATGCTCAAAAAAATGTTTGATTTTTCAAACCAAAGAAGTTGGAAGAATGCTATTGGATTTTACTTTTTTTTTATTGTTGTTTACGCTGTAATTTTAATTTTATTTTCAGTAACTTTTATAATTGGCCTAGCTTTATTTATTAAACTTACAGGTTCTGAAGTTAAGCAATATGACAAACTAATGTCTGATTTTGTTTTTTTTGCAAATAATATCCTATATGCTACAATTTGCATTGGATTTTGTTTATTATTTATTTTTAAAAAGAAATTACGCTGTCCTCTAAGTATTTTTCTTTTGCTATTAAGCGTCCCGCTTACTTTTATTGATGGTAGTACTTGGGGATTAATTCCATCAGCAATATTGTCTACTTTTCCGAATAAGAATATTTCTGAGTAGTTATATATTTGTCATTTTTATTTTCTCCTTTTTTGCGATTACCACCGCATAAATTGCTCAACTGCTTTGTCGCCTGACAGATCTTCCTCTTCAGAAGGCTTAATCTTCTTTTTTTCTGCATCTATCTTCATCAGAGCAAGTATTTTTCGTGGGGTCGATTTCCAAAAATCACTTTCGTCCATACCAAGATGAACAGTTCCTACATAGTTCAACAATGACCAGTCCCACTCGTCAAAAAAGTTGTAATCATCGCCCAGAGACTGATTCAAAGCATCAGACAATACCTTGATCACACCGTCATCTATGGACATATCTGCAAATTTTTTCAAAGGAAGACTTTCTTTGTTATGCAACAAACCTGCCCATAAAAAAGTCTTTACTGCTGCTATATCAAGTTTGTTCAAAAGCTCAAAAGCATCTTTTATTGATCCCAAAATCTGCTCTATATTTGCAAAAGCTTCAAAATCGAATCTTAGTCCATAAAATTTATTCTTTATTTTTATAAAAACCTCTTGTGGCCTGATTTCAGTTAACATTATTTTTCCTCCTTTTCGTGGGGTAAAAGGGAGGAATTGCCCTCCCTTTTGGTTTGTCTAGACTTAGTTAATAGTCGCCGCCGTTTCATTGATTCTGTATTCTTTAATGTTTCCGTTATTAGTTGTCGGAATTGCTATGCCAACGACCGAAACAATTGCATAGTCTTGAGTTTTATACTCAACTACAACAGAATTGGCTCTACACTTAAATAATGAGAAGTGGAAATCTCCTGCTGTACCGCCTGTGTAGTTTGTTTTTCCTTCAAGCTTGAAGTATTTTGGCGTACTTGATGCGCCTACAGTGTAAGTATGTACTTCATTGGGTGAAGTACCAGATGATACAAGGTTTCCGCCTTCTAAAATCGCCAACACTTCCAAATCCACTTTTGCACTTTCAAAAGAAAATCCGATAGTATCAAGCTGAATATAATAATCAAGAATTTTGCCGTCACCTTTTAGTCCTTTTTCTGTGAAATTTGGTGACAAGTTTATTCTTTGGATTCCCGGAACATCTTGTGCTGTCCCAAAAGTAAGTGCTGATGAAGTATCTGCTGTAACCTCAAAGATTTTCACATCGTCAACACCTAAAATTACTGATTGTTTTGATAAAGCCATTATTTTCTCCTTTCAGCCAATGGCGCTAGTTGCCACTTGGCGTGGTAACTACGGTAGTAAAGTTAAAATAGTTTTTCCCGGAATCTTCTCGACTGAAGTGCGGAGTTTCAACATGAGAGAAGAACATGTCTCTGTTATTGCAGTTTTTAAAACCCCCATTTTCTCCGCCCAATTCATTAAAAATACCCCAAATCAATGCTGATCCATTTGCATAGTCAGTATTTCTGACAGTTATAGATACTGTCACTTTTACATCATTAATTCCTTTTGGAATCGAAACTTTTCCTGATATTGTCTGTTCTGCATCAGTCAAAGGACTTGCAGTTCCACTTATTACGGTGACATTATCAGGAGTACTTGGAATTGCACCTAAAAGACAGTTGGAAGAATCCAAAGATGCCAATTGTGCTATCAGATAAGTTTGTATATCTTGTTCTATCATTTGAACTCCTTTTAAAATTAATTTCTTTCAAAATCAATTTTAAAGAAGTTGCAAAAAAAATTTAAGCCCTTTTGAAGATTGACATGTATTTGTTGTGCAAATATTAATTCGTTAATTAACGACTAAAAATACAAAATTTTTGTAATTAATTCATTATTTTTTACAAAAAATTCCCTGTTTTGTTTTTAGGGAATTTTGGTAAGCTTTGGTGATTTTTGCTTGTGATAACTTTTACACAATCTTGATGCTTTTTGCAATTTCCCTGTAAATTCCCTGTTTTCAGTTAAAAGAGAAGATTGCTGTCAGGACTGTAATCACCTGTTTTTGGTCCTGCTGAAGAGAATCAGACACTTTTTGGTTTCTATAAAGTATTTGTCCAATTGAGATGAATGAAATTCGCTACAATCTTTTAAAATTAGGGTTTTATGCTGTTTTGGAAGTTTAAGACGAACCGGACAAAACGGATATTTTCCGGACATTCCACCGGACAAAAACTACATAGGCAAAATATGCCTGTACGCTTTACAGTGAGT
>Ga0209467_1000103_pt1 | contig 150763 bp, 162 predicted proteins | sample Higcelwee11metaG_FD_187175 | JGI IMG/M metagenome (GOLD analysis project Ga0209467, IMG submission 187175) | Freshwater pond sediment microbial communities from the University of Edinburgh, under environmental carbon perturbations - High... | ecosystem: Environmental > Aquatic > Freshwater >...
TTTATTATTTAATAATCTCAAATATAAAGGTTCTATTAAATATCCAATAATATTAAAAGGAAAAAACATTTGATAAAACCAAATTTCTCTTGCTAATTGATGAATAAATAATATATTTTTTTCTTTTACATAAAACTTACAAAAAAAAGGAATAGTATTAACTTCATCAATAACTAAGTCAGCCCATCTTTTTAAATAATTTTTATAATATTTATAAGCTTCAAAATAAACACTCCATCTGTCACCAATTCTAATAACCTTATATCCATCTATAATTTCTTCTTTTATAGAATCTTTAAATCCTCCAACTAAAAAAACAACTTCATGGCCATCGGCTACGAGTTTTTTAGCTAATTCTTCGTTAACAATTTCAGCACCACCAGCAAGTGGATTTTTTTTATCTTTCCATGTAAACCAGAGAATTTTCATTAGAGAATTTTTAAAAAATCAATATCAAAATTCTACCCCTATTCCCTATTAAAATCAATGCTAATTATCTTTTATACACAATAATTAATATTAACTAGAATAAAACAAAATTTGAAAAAATTAATAAAGAATTAATGTAGAAATTAATGTTGTATATTTTGATGTTTGATATATTTAATCCCCCTAACCCCCTTTGATAAAGGGGGTAGAAATTATGAAATAATTTCTGGGGATTCTATACAATCTAAATTTTAAAACAAAAAATGGAAAAAGAAATTTTTAATAAATGGAATAATTTGAAACAAGAAATAGATTCAAAACAAAAAAATCTTTTATTTAATGAAAGAGAGATTTGTATTATTAACATAGGGATTAATATTGGCAATGAACAGAATGGTAAAAATGAAGATTTTATAAGACCAATAATAGTATTTAAAAAGTTTAATAAAAATTTATTTTTAGGAATTCCACTAACTAGCAAAAATAAGATTAATAAATTTCATTTCGAAATAAACATAAACAAAAGAAGGTCTTTTTGTGTTCTTTCTCAAATAAGATTATTTGATGCTAAAAGAATTAAAAGAAAAATTGGGTATATAAGTCATAAAGATTTTAATCAAATAAAAGATAAACTTTTCAATTTAATTTTTTTTAAATAAATAAACACAACCTATTTAAAAATTGTGTTTATTATAAAACGGCTTTTTACAGCCTCATGGTCTTTCGACTTGTATTTAGATTATACCAAAAAATAAAAATCAGTCAAATCAATTTTTTACTAGTTTTACACAATAAAATTAATATTTAACATAAAACAAAATTTAGAAAAAATTAATAAAGAATTAATGTAGAATTAATGTAGAAATTAATGTTGTGTAATTTAATGTGTTTTTAAATAAATTTTCATGAACAACTATTTTTTAGCAAATAAACATATTGGTTTATATATGATAAAAAACGCTAATTTAACAAGAATAGTTGGAAGATTAGAATTATTTTGTTTTATAAAATCTCTATTTATGGATTTTATTCCAATAACACCATGAAGAGTAATGATTGTGTTGTTGTGTTTTCTTATCGCAAAAATAAACCATTGTAATAAATAAGCATTTATAATATTTCCATATAAATTTAATTCTTGTTGTATATGTATAACACCAGGATTTATTTTTTTTATTTCTTTATATAAATTAAAAAAACATTTTATATTTTTATCAAAACACCTTATAATATTTATTCCATCTTCGTTATATTCCTCGTATTTATTGTTTATTTTATTACAAAGAACATAAATTTATCATCATTAGAATATTTAATATTTGTTATTAAATTTTTTGTATAACTAGCGACACCACTTTCCTTTACGTGCTTTTCATCTTTTTCTGGATATATAGAAATATGTACAATTTTCATCGAGTTTAATTAAAAATCAATATTAAAAATTCTACCCTCTTAAATTATAAAAATCAATTTTTATAAGCAACTTTATTAAATTAATTTTTTAATTTATCTGATCTTAATTGGCTTACTAGTTCTTTTGTAAAGAAACCTTTTAAAAAATAAAAACCGTATACTAAATGAGTAAAAAATGTGTAATACATAGCATTTAAGCATATTAAATTATCTTTTTCGTATTTTTTAATATCTAAGAATGCTTTTATTAATGCTAATAAATATAATAGCCAACCAATACTATATAATCTTAATAATATTGTTCCAAAAAATGGAGAAAATAATATTCCAAAAATAATAAAAATTAAGAACACACTAGGTGTAAAGTATTTTATTTTATAAGAATTTCCTTTGTATTTTTTAGCAAAAAACCCTCTATGTAAACCATATTGTGAAATTTGTTTCAAATGTCTTATAAGACCGCTTCTTCTGTGATGATAAACAATTAAATCAGGATCATAAAGAATTTTACCATTAGTTTTATTTAATAAATTTAAACAAAACAAAATATCTTCACCAGGCCAATATTTGCTATTAAATCCGTTAACTGTTATAAATGAAGATTTTCTAGCAGATAAATTTACAGAAGGCCAATCATCAACAAATCTTTTTTCTCCAACAGGAATATATCTTTCTGGATTTCCACCAGATAAATAGCTCAAAAAAACAGCACCAGATACCTTTTGCCAAAAACTATCATTACTAGGCGTAATAGCTGGTCCACCAACTGCTACAATATTGTTATCTTCAAAATCTTTATCTAATAAATTTAAAATATTTTTTTCAGGATAAGCATCGTCATCTACAAATATTAATATTTCTCCATTAGCATCATTCATGGCTAAACTTCTTTTTTCTGCTGGGCCACATTTGCCAGATGCAATTTGTCTAGTTTTTGGAGAATTAAAACCATTATCTATCTCATCTGGATAAATAATAATTTCATAATCATCTCTTTTTATTTCTAATATTTTAGGAACAGATTCTCTTATGTAGTTATTTATTTCTTTTACAGGAATTATAAAAGAATATTTAATCATATTTTTATTTTATTCTTTGTTTAAAATATTCAATAGTTTTCTTTAGCCCTTCTTCTAATTTAATTTTTGGTTCCCAATCTAGCATTTGTTTAGCTAAATCTATAACTGGTTTTCTTCTTTTTGGATCATCTTTTGGTAGATCTTTATAGATTATTTTACTTTTACTTTCTGGTATTAATTTTAAAATTATTTCAGCTAATTCTTTTATTGTAAATTCATTAGAATTTCCAATATTTACAGGTCCAATAAAGTTTTTATCATTATTCATCATTTTTATTACACCTTCTATTAAATCATCAATATATTGGAAAGATCTAGTTTGATTTCCTACTCCAAATATTGTTATGTCTTCACCCTTTAAGGCTTGCATAATAAAATTTGAAACAACTCTTCCATCATTTTCTGCCATTTTAGGACCATAGGTATTAAATATTCTTACAACTCTAATTTTTGTATTAAATTGTCTATAATAATCAAAAAATAATGTTTCAGCACATCTTTTACCTTCATCGTAACAAGATCTTATCCCGGTTGTGTTCACATTACCCCAATAAGACTCTGGCTGTGGATGAATACTGGGGTCTCCATAAATTTCTGATGTTGAAAATTGTAAAATTTTTGCATTATTATCCATAGCCAAATCAAGCATGTTAATAGCACCAAGAACTGAAGTTCTTGTTGTTTTAATTGGATCAAGTTGATAATGAACAGGAGAAGCCGGACAAGCTAAGTTGTATATTTCATCAACTTCAGTCTGAAAAGGTATAGTTACATCGTGCAAGACAAATGTAAAGTTTGGATTTAATAAAAACTCATTAATATTTTCTTTATTGCAAGTTTGTAAATTATCTAAGCAAATGACTTTATCGCCATAATCTAACAATCTTTTACATAAATGAGAACCAATAAAACCAGCTCCACCAGCTACTAATATTTTTTTAGACATTTATACTTATTAAAGTTTATGAAGTATTTAAAATATACAATTATTCACTTGTAAAATCAATGTTGAAAATAATTAAAAAAGACCTTCAAAACATTGAAGGTCCGATAAAGGAAGTATTATTCCTTAACGATTTTTTTAATATCTGTGTTAATGCTAAGCCTGGAAAGTATTTCTACTCTTACCCTATCTCTTACAATGTGATTAACAATGAAGAAACTGGATGGTTTAACCCCGGACAAGAATGATTTCAAGCCAGGAAAAACAAGGCTGACAGTAACAATACGATGAGCATAGCAACATCCATGGCAAGCGCTTTTGCTACACATGTCATCAGGATTTCTGGAACAAGAATAAGAAGGTTCTTCTCTGATTGAATAATCAGAATTCTGGAACCACACTTGGCCAGATGTCTTATTGGCATAATGCATTACAAGGTTTGATATGGATTCGTATTTTGATTTCAAAGAAATCCAAGAAAAAGCAGAAGAAATCAAATAAGCAACAATCAAAGCACAAATAATAATCGCAACAACCATGCAAACCCTCCCATAGGTTTAATTTTTAAAGTCGTAAGATAAAATGTACTACTTTTTTGTTAAAAAGTCAATTTTAATGCTTAATAATATTATTATTAAAAAATAAAAAAGCCCATTGTTATTGGGCTTTTGACTGTTAACTATTGAATAATAGCAATCATGTCGATACCTATGATTTCATTGATACTGTATTTAGTGATATCAGCAGCTCTTAGCATAAGTTTATAAGCAAATTGCCGATATAAAAGATCGTTCATTTTAGGAATAAACTTTGTATCAACACCGCTTATAACACAACAATGCACGATATAATGAATTTGTTCAGCATTTACAGGATATTCTCCATTCATTGCTTCATACATCTTGTCGTCTTCAGAATATTCATCATATTCCCTAGCGATATAAACACCCATAGATAATTTACTTCTTTTTGTTCTGTTCATGATCTTACGAACGACATTATCTACGCTTTTATATTTAAGCTTAAAAAAAATAGTTGTAGAAGTTATATAAACCATACGATAAGCAAAATAACCTATTGGTATAACAAAGATAGATGTTAAAGTTATAAAAAACGTTGAAACTATTCCAAAGAAAAAAGACAAAAACAAATAAGAAACAATATTGCAACGTTCGAACATTTTCGGGTGATATTTATAAACAACCATCAATGTGATTGCTCCAAATATCATAATCACAACAAAGATTGCAATAAGAATAATCTTCATTAGATTTGATTTATAACTAAACCATTTTTTGATGTTATTAAAAAAATTCGTTTCATCTTTTGCAAATGATCCAAAACCACTAAAAGTACTCATTTTCCCCTCCATTTATGACATAATTTGTAAATTGCAAATATAAAAGTAACACTTTTCTTGTATAAAGTCAATTAAAAAATCTTCTTTTCCAAGAAGATTTTTAAAATATTATTATCTTTTCTTTCTAATAACATAAAGAGGTCTATTTTTAACTTCATTTTCAATATTCGCAATATAAAGAGCAATTAATCCAAGTGAACTTAAAACAATACCTATTAAAAACGCATTAAATATGGCTAATAGAGCTGAACCAGTAAAGCTTAATGCAAAACTATTGTTTGTAAAATATCTTCCAATAAAAACAAATAATCCAAAACCACCAAAACCAACGGTAATAAATATTCCAAGATATCCAGTAAACTTCAAAGGAAAAAGACTATGATTAATAAAACTACTAAGTGCTAATCTAAATAATTTCGCTACGTTATAACTAGCTTTTCCAAACTTTCTTTCATTAGCATCAAAATAAATATAATCTCTTTTAAAGCCAAGCCAATCTATTAAAGCTCTCGTCATTCTTCTTCTTTCTGTAAATTTCAAAAAAGATTCAATTACGGATTTATCTATTATTCTAAAATCAGTAGCACGAGGAGTAATTTTAGTATCAGAAATTTTATTCATAATAGAATAATATAATTTTGATCCAAATTTTTTCACAATTCCCTCGCCTTTATTGCTTTTTCTTATTCCAACAACAACATCAAAACCTTCTTCCCATTTTTTAATAAAATCAGGAATAAGCTCGATAGGATGTTGAAGGTCGGCATCAATCATTAAACATGCATCTCCAGTGGAATTTTCAATACCAGCAGTTAAAGCAATCTCTTTACCAAAATTACGAGCAAAATCTAATATTTTAATATTAATATTTGTTTTATTATTATCTTCTAATTTATATAATTCATTAATAGAACTATCTTTACTACCATCATTTACAAATATAAGTTCAAAGGAATAATTATTTTTCAATTGTTCATTTATTTTTGAAAATTCTTCAAAGAATAAAGGAACATTTTTTTCTTCATTATATATTGGTACAATTACGGAAATTAATTTCATATCTTGAATAATTAACAATCTTTTTAATCTAATTTAAATCTTACGACATAAAAATAATTAATGCAATAAAAAAGACACAAAAGCTTTGCTTTTGTGTCTATGGTAATCATGTGGATACCATCCTTAATATTTTTTCAATTTGTTCAATATCTTTTGTTGGAAGTCCTTCGGTTCTGCAAAGATTATCAAGTATGTATGGTTTCAAATATTTTTTTCCTTTTGCCCATTCTTTGTATATGCGACAAGTCGTAGTAAAGAAAAAATTATTTTCATTGAGAATAAAGATTAAAAGAAAATGAGTAATAATATCCCTATCTTTTAAATTATGCTGAAAATCAAATCTTCTAGCAATACTAAGATTGGGATTGAAAAATGGTGTGTGATATCTTTTTCCGGTTTCATAATATCTCATAAGTTCTTCTTCTGGTGAAACAGATGTCTTATCGGCTAATCTGAATATATCAGCAATTGGTTCCCTTTTAATCATTTTATCTATAACACCACTAATTTCAAGATTAAACCAGTCATGATTTTTTATACAAACAGGAATGGCATATTTAAAGAAATCATTACCTTTTGTCTTGTATAAAACATTTTCTACGAGTTCTTTACTTACAATTTCGTGTTTATTATTACCAACTCCATAGAAACGACTTAAATCATGAAAAATAGAGGCCCATTTTAAAATAGTTAAATATTCTGCTTTAACAATAGTAAAGCCCATTTTTTCTTCTTGGATTAAAGAAACTATTTCCTCTGATCTTTTGTATACGTTCATAGAATGCGAAAAGCCATGATCAGTATTTGTAAAAAACTCGTTTATGGCTTTTATTGTGTCAGATATAAAAATTTCTTTATCGCCTTTGGCGTTTATTTCATGGTTGTAAAAATTATCATCAGAGTTAAAAATATCATAATTGGCAATTTCCGAAATAGCTTTTATAAGAAAATCTTTATTGATTTCCTTAATACTCATAGAATAATTAATATCCATAAAAACTCCTTCGTTCTTAATTGTTGTTATAAAGTACACTAAAACGTTAAAAAAGTAAAGAAAAAAGAGCTCTTAAACAAGAGCTCTTTACGTTTAGAAACAAAGATAATTAAAGCCAGATGCTTCTATTTTATCTTTATTCAAGCAATTTCTACAATCCAATATATTTTTATTATTCAATAAATCTCTTATAGAATCATAATCAAATTCAATAAACTCCTTCCATTCGGTAGCTAAAACCACACAATCTACACCACTACAAGCGTTTTCAATAGAATCTACATAATTCAAACTCGGATTAGTAAGTTCTTTCTTGGCTTCATCAATGGCTTTTGGATCAAACGCATTAATAATAGCACCAAGATTAATTAATCTCTTAATTAATCTAATTGATTGAGATTTTCTGATATCACTAGTACCGGGTTTAAATGATAAACCAAGAATGGAAATTTTCTTTCCATTCAAGTCATTGCCAATTAATTGTTTAATCTTATTTACAGCAACATTTATTTGTCCAAGATTAACATTAACAACCTCTTCCAGTATTCCAAATCTCACATCGTAATCATTTGCTGTATCTATCATTCCAGCAACATCTTTTGGAAAACATCCACCACTAAAACCTAATCCAGGATAAAGAAATGCTCTTCCTATTCTAGGGTCCATACCAATTCCATCAAAAACCTCTTTTGATACCGCTCCAGTTTTGTCACATATTCTGGCAACAGTATTCGCAAAAGAAATTTTCATAGCCAAAAATGAATTAGCCGTAACCTTTAACAGTTCAGCACTTTCTATTTTTGTTCTAATTACCCTATTCTCAAACGGTAACAGATTCTCTAAATATTTTTTACTAACATTATGAAAAGCGTAATCAGTAAATTGTCCATGGTCTATGGTTTTAGAAAAGATATCTACATTTCTATAGATTTCAATAATTTTATTTGCAGATTCTTCATTTCTAGAACCAATAACCAATCTATCAAAGAATAATGTGTCAAAAACAGCAGAGCTTTCTCTTAAAAATTCAGGCGCAGATATTATATCAATCTTAATATCTGTTCTATTTTTTTCTTTAATTAATCCTTCTATCTTTTTTGCAGTTTCAACAGGAACTGTAGATTTTTGAACCAATACTAAATCTGATTTGGCGTTGTCTATAACAGAAGATATTGATTCAAAGATATATTTCAAATTAACACTACCATCGTCATTAGATGGTGTTCCTACACAAATAAAAACAACGTCAGAATTAGGAATAGAGTTTGCATATGAAGTAGTTGGTATTAAATTGCCAATAGTTATAGCTCTGTTAATAAGACTATCAAGTCCAGGCTCATAAAAATAAGACTTACCAGATTTGATGGTATTTATTTTTTTTTCATCAACATCAATCGTATAAGTTTTATATCCTGTATTTGCTAATATCACAGCGGTAGTTAGTCCAACATATCCAGTACCAACAATAGAAATAATAATATTCAACTGTTCTGTGGAATTATTTTCAAGTTGATTAGTTTTCATAGAACCCCCTTATTAAGTTGTATTCTTATAAAAATTACATCAAAAAAACATTAAAGTAAAGAAGGTTTTATGAATAGTTACTTTTTAAAATATTCTTTAAATACTTCTCTAGCAATAGGAAGCGCAGTCGCGGAACCTTCTCCACCATTTTCAATCATAACAGTAATTACAATTTCTGGATTATCAAAAGGAGCAAATCCAGTAAATACGGCATTTAACTGAGTTTTATTTGCAACTTCGGCAGTACCAGTTTTACCAGCAGCGTTAATTCCTAAAGTTCTTAATCCTCTACAAGTACCATTTTTCATATCATCAACACATAATTTCATAGCATCTCTTATAACTTGTGTTGTGCTTTTAGATACAACATTTGATAAATAAATATTGCTTTGTATTTTTGAAACAAGATTATTGTTTTCATCGAGCACTTCATTAACAACTTTTGGTTCATATGAAACACCATTATTTGCAAAATAACTTGTATACATAGCAATTTGCATAGGGGTTAACAATAAATCACCTTGCCCAATAGATGTATTATAAGTATTTCCAAGTGTCCATTTTTCATTTCTTGCTTGGCTTTTCCATTCTGGGGTTGGAATAAAACCAGAAACTTCATAAGGAAGGTCTATATTGGTTTTTTGGTCTAATTTAAACTTTTTAAAATATGAAATCATTTTATCAATTCCAAGTCCTTTAAATTCATCAAAACCACCACCTAGATAATAAAAAAATATATCAGATGATTGAGCGAGTGCACTATATATATTCATTTTCCCCAAACCAGATAATTGCCATCCTTTAAATTGATAAGTTACATTATTATCATATTTATTTTGAATAGAAATTTTACCAAGATCATTAACTACAGTACTAGTATTAATAAGACCATCGTCCAATCCAGCGGCACCCATTATAAGTTTAAAAGTAGATGCTGGTGGATATTTACCACCAATGGCTCTATTAAATAAAGGCTTGTCCTCATTTGTAAAATATTCATTTATTTTATCAGAGTTTTTGAAAGAAAAATCATTAGAATCATATGTCGGAAGACTAACTAAACTTAATATTGATCCATCTTTTGGGTTCATAGCGATAACCGTTCCGCTTTTTAAATTATTTTTTGTCAATGAATCTTGCAAAATTTGTTCTACTTTTTTTTGAAAATTATAATCAATAGATAATTTTAAATTATTACCAGGTTTTTGGCTGATTTCATTTATTACTTTTATTTCCTTTCCTATACTATTCACTTCGATTTGTTCAGCACCAGAAGTGCCTTTAAGTCTGTCCTCATAATATAATTCTATTCCTGATTTACCAATATTATCATTTAATTTATAGTCTGGGTATTTAGATATTTCTGCATCAGTTAACTTTCCAACATATCCAATAATACTTGAAAATGATTTAGCTTCAGAATTAACATATTCTCTTCTAAAATATGGTTCAATTAATAAACCACTAGTATTTTCTATGTTTAATTTTACTTTAGATATTTCATTTAAATCGTCTATTTCAATTAAGAATACTTTTTTATAAGATCTTGCAAATTTTATTTTATTTAAAATTTTATCATCAAGATTTAATATATTCTTTAATTCAAATTTTAATTTATTTAATTCATTTTCTTTTTTTGGAATATCATAAGGAATATAATATAAATAATATATTGGTATGTTATTAACCAATTTATTTAAATTTTTATCAAATATAATACCTCTTTGTGGCTTTATTTCTATGTTTCTAGTCTTATTACCATCAGCAAGCTCCGAATAATAATCTTTTTTAATTATTTGCAATTGATAAGCCCTAGTAATTAATGCAATTAAAGAAAAAGTAACCATTATAAAAAATGCCAATATTTTTTTTCTTTTTATTTTATTTTTAGCAAACAAAAATTTATCGGAAGATGGAGCAATATTATCACCTTCTATACTCTTCTCAGAATAATCTTCAATATTTTCATTCAATATATCCGAGTCTTTTATGTTTACATTTTCAATCTCCGACCAAAAATTCATAATTAATATATTTAATATCAGGCTTAAAGATAAACAATAGCAATATAGAATAGATCATTTGAAAACCAACAGATATAAGGAATGTTGAATTTATATCTGGAATAGCTAATGTTTTATAAAAAACAAAATTAAATAAAAATAATATTAAATTAAATAAAACTTTAAAAATTATAACGGAAAATATGATTAATATAGCAAATCTATAATAGTCGGTTATAAATAATGGCCCTTTATTTAAATAAAATATTATAATTGAGGAAAGCATGTAAGTTGGTATTAAGATAAAAATACTATAACCAGAATAAATACCACTTAAGAAGGATATAATAAATATAGGAATTAATATTTTTTTTATATTTTTAGTACTAATACATATTAATATTTGTATTAACAAAAACATGTCTATTGATGATAAAAAAAATATATTTAAAGAATTTAAAAAACCAAACTGAAAAGCAACAACAGACAATAAGAATGTTATTAAGATAAAATATTTATTAAATTTAGAAATAATATTTAACATTTTAATCTGGTATTATAACGCTCACAACTCTAAAGTTTTCAAATGGAATAACTGGAGAAACTATAATATCTTGGAAAAAATCAGATGGTTTATAGTTTATTTTTGAAACCTCTCCAATAATTAAGCCAGAAGGTATGTTGTCTTCTATTCCACTAGTAACAACTAAGTCTTTAATTTTAATAGGTTCTTTTATTGAAACATAATTAAATTTAAAGTTTAAGCCATAATTACCATTAATAATGCCAATACTATGATCATAACCAGATATTGTCGCAGCTATTTCACTTGATTTATCTATTGTTAATAAAACTATAGAAGTATTTCTTTCAACTTTTTTTATTTTTCCTATAATAAAACCATTTTTAAAAACAACTGGATAGCCAACTTTTATGCCATCTTTTTCACCAATATTTATTGTTATGGTGTTATTAATTTCTTTATCAATTGTTAATATTTTTGCAAATTTATAATTATAATTTTTAACAAAATCTATACTATCATTAATTATTTCATTTTCTTTGTATTTTTCTGTAATAGAATTTATCTTATAAATAAGGTCTTCGTTTTCTTTTTTTAATAATTCATTTTCCCTTGAGATAGTAGATATATTTGAAATAATATTTACTTTTTCATTTGCATAAGATGATATCGAGTTTAAATTAGCAGTAATATTATTAGATAGACTTCTAACTAAATTTGACGGAAAACTAAAAACATTAAACTTCAAGAAAATAAAAGAAGTTATAAGTATTATTATTCCAAGTATTAAAAAAATCTTTTTCATTTTTAGTTTTTAGTTCATTTTAGTATAAATGTCTTTATACTTGTTCATATCACTTAGAACTATCCCTAGACCTCTTATAGAGCTCATAGCGGGGTCGTCTGCTGTATAAGTAGTTATCTTTGTTTGTTTGAATATTCTTTCCTTTAAACCGTCAATAAGCGAACCACCTCCAGAAAGTATAATTCCCTTTTCGTATATGTCATTTAATATTTCTGGTGGAGTTGCTTCTAAAACAAATTCAATATTAGCAACAATTGTTTCAATGTTTTTATCTATGGCATCAGAAATATCTACATTAGTAACTATTACTTCTTTTGGCATACCAGTTGCTAAATCTCTACCTTTTACTTTTATTTTTTTCTCTTTATTTTCAAGAGCAGTACCAATATTTTTCTTTATGTTTTCAGCAGTAGTCTCACCTATTAAAATACTAAACTTATCTCTTATATAAGAAATAATATTTAAGTCCATACTTTTACTACCAGAAGATATTGATTTATAAGCCATTATACCTCCAGTAGATATTGTAGCTATCTCGGTTCGGCCGGCTCCGAATTCAACAACAAAATTACCTATAGAATCTAATATCTTTAGTCTATTTCCTATAGCTGTTGCCATACATTTATCTATTGTGTAGATATTTTTAATTCCAGTAGCAAGAATAACATCATCAACAGCCTTTCTTTCAACTTCAGTAATATCTAATGGTATTGATATTAACGCTTGTGGATTTAAAAGATTGCCGTAGTCTCTTCTAATTTTTTTCATAAAATAATCTACCATTTTTTCGGTAGCTTCAAAATTAGAAATAACGCCATTTTCAATTGGCTTTATAATATCAATATAACTAGGCACTCTACCAATCATTTCTTTGGCTTTTTGCCCAATAGCTATTACTTGATTATTTTTTGTATTAATAGAAATAACAGTAGGTTCGTTTAAAACAATTCCTTTTTTATCTAAATAAACAACAATCTTATCTGTACCTATATCTATCCCTATTCCTTGTGGTTTGAATAAATTTGAGAAAAACATTTGTTCGGTTTTTTGTTAAAATATTATATTTTTTACACCTCAATTGTAAAGGATTTTGAGAAAAATACAATCAATATAAAATATGCTAGAAATAGTAAAAAAATAAACCCTCAATATTTCTATTAAGGGTTTTTGAAAACGACTACATTATTATGTGTTTTATTTCATTTTCACTTACGGTTGTATAATCTCTATATCTTACAATTCTATGAACTATTTTATAATATTTACCATCGGTTTGATATCTGCGACAGTTTATAATTATCAAATCAAAATTATCATCTTGTTTGCATGTCTGTATGCCTCTATCAAGAACCGTATGATTTTCATCTTCGGTTATTGTCTTAATACCTTCCTTGAATACAAAATAATTTATTTCTATTTTTTTATTTTTTGTATTTGAAAAAATAAACTTCTTTATAAAGTTGGATATATTATCTTTTTTTATATATAAACAACAATTATCTTTTATAAAAACAGTATTAAGGATATCTTTATCCATTCCAGAATAAAAAACAAAAAGATCTTCCATGATTATCCCCTCTTATTTGGTTTTAATTGAATAATATGAGTTATTCAACTACTAATAATTATGCCATTTTAATATATTTGTCAAACATGTGCCAAATAAAAAATCCTCATAAATAAAGAATAATGAGGATTTTTATATTATATTATTTCTGAAATATCTTTTAATTCAACTTTATTTTCTTTTCTGTTTTTAAATTCAACTTTATTTTCAGTTAAATTTCTTTCTCCAACTATTATTATATTTGGACAACCAATCAAATCAGCATCTTTTAATTTTGTTCCAACAGATTCATTTCTATCATCCAATAAAACATCAAAACCTTTTGATTCTAATGAATTATATATTTCATTAGCTTTGTTTATAACATTTTCAGAATTTCCTAATATAACAACTTCATATTTAAATGGAGCAATAGCTTCTGGCCAAATAATACCATTGTCATCATGGGAAACTTCTACTACAGCACCTACTAATCTAGATGGTCCAATACCATAACAACCCATAATTACAGGTTTTTTAGTATTATCTTGATCAACAAAGTTCAAATCAAAAGCACTACTAAATTTCGTTCCCAATTTAAATATATTTCCAACTTCAATAGCTTTTTTAACTGTAAAATTAGATCCATTACATTCAGGACAAGTTTTTTGTTCTTCTATAATTTCTTTATTTATAGCACAATGACAGTGTTCACAGATTGATATTTCATCTTCTCCTGCATTTGTAACGGTTTGAAATTCTTCTGAATATTTAGAAAAAGCTCCACCGGCAGCATATGTAGGATATGTAAATTCTCCTAAACCAACTCTATTGTATATTTTTATATATGATTGTTTAACTTTTTCATAATAAGAAATAAGATCCTCTTCTGTAGTATGAAAAGAGTATAAATCTTTCATTCTAAATTCTCTTCCTCTTAATATACCAGATTTAGCTCTCTCTTCGTTTCTGAATTTAGTTTGAATTTGATAAAGAGATAAAGGTAAATCTTTATAAGAATTAATAAATTGTTTAGCAAGTGGTGTAACCATTTCTTCATGAGTAGCGCCAAGAGCGTATTCACTAACTTTACCTTCTAATTTAAATAATGCATCAAAATTATCCCATCTATTAGTTTGAACCCAATTTTGTTTTGGGGTAAGTCCATTCATAAGTATTTCTTGACCACCAATAGCGTTCATTTCTTCTCTTATGATGTTTTCTATTTTATTTAACACCTTAAGCCCAAGCGGCAAGAAAGAATATATTCCAGCAGCTTCTTTTCTAATATAACAAGCTTGTATTAATAATTTAGCATTCAAAGATACTTCGTCGGCTGGCAAGTTCTTTTGTGTTTTATAAAGTAATTTAGATAACAACATAATCTGTTTTTTAATTGATTATAGATAAATATTATCAAGAATAATAACAAAATTCAAATTAAATAAAAAACGTACAACTAAATGTACGTTTTAAATCTATTTTAATATATAACTTCCAACGTCTTTAAATGTTACAACAACAAGTAATACCATAAGCAACAAGAATCCGAGACCATTAGCTATAAGTTCAAATTTTTCATTTAATGGTTTGCCTTTAATTTTTTCAAAGGCTAAGAATAATATTCTTCCACCATCTAAAGCTGGGAAAGGAATAATGTTTATAATAGCTAAATTCAAAGATATTTGAGCAACTATATATAAAACATATGATATTCCTTGTGCTATAGCTTCTCTAGTTATAAATGTTATCCCTATTGGACCAGATAACCCATCAGGAACTCCTTTGCCGGAGAATATACTAGACATCATATATCCCAATCCGCCAAACATTTCTTTTACGAAATATACAGTAGATTGAAAAGTTTTAGGAATAGCTTGTAACGGGTTATAACTTACAACAGCTACTTGCGTAAAGCTTATTCCAAAAATTTCTTTATTGAGTTCTTTATTAAATTCTTTATTAAGACCAGTTATTTGCTTTTCTTTACCAGTAGAGTCTTTTATTGTTAAATTTATACCATTTAAACTTTGTAATTTCTCATTCAATAATTTTGAATTGATAATCTTTTCTCCATTTAAAGTTAATAAATCATCCCCTGTTTTGATTCCTGATTTTTCCGCTGTAGATCCTGACAATACAGAACTTACAAGCATTCTATTATTTGTTAATTTAGCATCACTATAATCTTGATCTGGATTTATAACATCAGGCATTCCAACAACAAGTCCAACATAAATTAATATGATTGCAAATATAAAATTCATAATTACACCAGCAGATAACACAACAGCTCTTTGCCAAATTTTCTTTGCCCCAAACGAATCATTATCTAAAGGTTTAGTTGTAGATGAAATAACAGATGTAGATTCAATATTTTCTATATTTTCTGTCTCTTTATGATCTTTTAATTTTTGATCTTCTTCCTCGTTGCCACCATCTTCTCCTTTTATTCTACAAAAACCACCAATAGGCATGCATCTTACAGAATAAAGTATATTTGTTTTTTTACTGGTATATTTAAAAATAGCTGGTCCCATACCAATTGCAAACTCTTCAACTTTCATTCCAAATTTTCTAGCAGTAATATAATGACCAAATTCATGGATAGTTACCAAGAAAGATATCATTAATAAAACCACAATAATAGTTATAAACATATATAAATAAATTAAAAACTTAAAATTTAAAAATTCAAAACAATTTTAAAACATATAAAATACAAATTTTAAAACAAAACACAAATATATAAAGTTTTTAAATTTGAATTTTTCAGTTTTTAAATTTATCCTATACTGTCATTACCTCTTCTTCTTTTTTCTTTCTTAACTCTTCAACTTTTTCATTAAATCCTTTTGTAATATCATCTAAATCTTCAAGTATTGATTTTTTAAGATCCTCATCTTTTTCATCTTTAACAGAATTTTTCAAGTCTTCTCTAGTTTTTCTAATTTCTATTCTACAGTTCTCACACTTAACTCCAACAACCTTAAGTAAATCCTTTCTTTTATCTTCGGTCATTTCTGGTAAATTAATTCTAAGAACATTACCATCACTGTTTGGGTTTAATCCAAGACCAGAAATCATAATAGCTTTTTCTATATCTTTTATAAGTGATTTATCCCAAGGATCAATTAAAATTTGTCTTGCTTCTGGAATAGAAATATTGCCACAGCTTTTAAGTGGCATAATTGATCCATAAGCTTCAACTTTTATATCTTCAACTAAACTAGCAGAAGCTCTTCCTGTTCTGATTGTAGAAAGTTCTTTAATTAAAAAATTAATAGCAGTTTGAAATTTAATTTTTTCCGAGTTTAAATCCATAAAATAGTAATTAATAATAAATTTGTAGTAAGTATATTAGTATAAAAACACAAATAAAACAAGAAATTTATTAGTTTTTATTTAATATAAATTTTTATTTTTGCGTTGTTTATTTCCTGTTGTAAATACGTATCAACATCCATAGTTTTAACAAAAATATGAGCAATTCTAACCTTTGGAATATCTATAGTGTCTATCTTATCTATTAATTTAATAATATGATAGCCGCTTGAAGATTTTATAACTTGACTATAATCACCTTTTTCTAAGGCAAAAGCAGCATTTTTAATGGATTCTTCCATTGAATCTCTAGATAACCATCCTAAGTCGCCATCGTTTTCAGATGAATTTTTGTCTTCGCTGGATTCTTTAGCTAATGTAGAAAATACATCTGTTTTTTGACCTAATTTATTTACGCTCACAGCGTTATTAGAACTCTTTATTTGGTTATAAATATTATTTATTTTATCTATTTGAGTTTTATTTATTTTATTATCATTAGATATTACCAAATTTAATTTATTTTTTATTATAATTGGTGTAATAAAATCCTTCTTGAAATCGTCTAATGACATATTGTAATTATCTTTTATGTATTTTTCTGTAATATCAATACTTCCGGTTTGAATATTAAGTTTTTTTAATTCATCAAATAATTCTCTATCAGTAACGGTAATATCATATTTAGATGCTAATTTTTGCAATACAGAATTTTTTACAAGCTTTGAAACAACTTCGTTTTTTATTGATTCTTGATTTGGGGTTGTTATTTCTTGGTTATCTAAAGTTTGTTTTTTATAAAAAGTATTTAAATAATCATAAAATTTAAAATAATCTGTATATCTTATAATTTCTTTATTTACTTTAATAGCTGGCATATTTGTTATATTAGCATATGTTGTAGCTAAAAATGATTGGCTATTAGTTTTGTAAATGTTATTTTTTATAACCGAATTAATAATTATTAATACAATAAATATTAAAAAACAAATAATAAGTTTAATTAATATTTTATTATTAAATATTTGTTTAATTTTTGTTGGTAAAGTGTTTTGTAAATTATTTTCCATTTCTTTTTTTATTTATTTTTCTCAAAGAAAAAATCTAACCATTTATTATAATTAGGTATAGCTTTGTTGTTTTTGACAATATTAGTCTTCTTTTTTGAGATTTGTACTTCTGTTTTGTTATCATTTATTACAACAACATTTTCACCATCCATCATAACGTTCAAATTTTCTCTCGCCATAGCTTCTTTATTTGTTTCAGTGTTATAAGTATTAATTAGAGTTTTGATTTCTTTATTCTTATCTCTAATTTCCCCAGCCTTTTGTGATAATTTATTTATATTATTGTCTTCATTTTTATTTTTTAACAAAACATTAATAACACCACAAAAAACTAACAAAAAAACAACTAGACTAACGACTAGGAAAATTTTAAGTGTATATTTTTGCTTCTTAAACTTTAACGAAGACTCTTGATGATCTTTTATCATAATAATAATTATACGATAATATATTTATTTTGTCATCAAAATATAAAACTAGCCAAATGAACGGCTAGTTTTTTAAAATATTATTTAATCTTTCTGATCCTATTTTTTCTTTTAATTTATATGCAAGCCCGATTAACTCTTCCTCGCTTAAATTATCAAATTTACCTTTTTGTCCTTCTGTTTGTATTAGTTTTTCTTTTCTATCATTTATTAATTGTTGTATATCAAATGGGTCTTTAATATTTGTTATTTCTAAATTTGTTGTAGAATTTTCGGTTTCTATTTTTAAATCACCAAAGTTAAATATAGTTTTTATTATTCCATTTTTTGTAAATGATATAGATTTAATGTCTCTTAAATTTATTTCTGTAATTTTTTTATCAAATATGCTTTTTTGAGTTATATCAAAAATTCTATAATTTGTAACAACTAATGAATCAAATGTCCAAATAAAGAACGTTTTAACTGCAAAAAATATAGCTAAAAGCAAACAAAAACCAAACAATACTAATGATACGTTTTTAAAAACTTCATTATTTTGAATTTGTAGTATAAAATATAAAGATGTAAAAGATAATATAAAAAGAAATAAAGAAAAGAAGATATCTTTAAATAAAGATAAAAAATATTTTCTAATTATTGCTACAATCTTTTCATCAGATTTTAAATTTTTAATAATTTCATTCATATGAAAAAAGCTAAAAATATTGCTAAGTATGTTATTGTTATAGTATTAGTATTAATGATGGCAATGAGCGTTATATTACCAATATTATCAACATTATAATTATTATATAACATAACGAGACAAATAAAAATACCGCGAGATTGATTTCTCGCGGTTTTAATATTTGCTTGTAGATTATACTTATAAAGTATAATCTACATCTGCTGTTCCAAGTTCATTAACCCTGAATACGATAAAAATATTACCATATCCATGGATTTTGCGTAGTTCTTTGATTTCATTTTTAAATAACAAGAAGGTAGAAAATTGGCAAGCTTTACAACCAGGAGCGCATTCACTTTTTATGCAAAAGTCTGCTTTAACAAAAAGAGGAATTGTTTTTGTTGACAAACCCCCTTTGTCCCCGTTCTGTTTGTGTATCGTCTCGATACTGCTTCTTATTATATAAAAACAGTCCTCTCGAGGAGATACGAAAAACATTTCGTTATGCTTTTGTTCTTCCTGTGATGCCATTGAATCATTTCCTTTCATGCTTCCCTCCAAATAAGTTGTAAGATAAGATATATATTAAAATAAATTCATTAAAAAATCAAATTAAAAAACGATAATAACATTTTTAATAGTATTATTATCGTTTTTTTGAATATAGATATTATCTTTTAAGCATTTCCAAGAATACTTCATGAGGTATATCAACACTTCCCTTGCCCATCATCTTTTTCTTTCCTTCTTTTTGTTTCTGTAAAAGTTTTAATTTTCTAGTGTAATCACCACCAGACATTTTTGCTAATACATCTTTTCTCATGGCAGAAATTCTTTCAGAGGCTATTATTTTACCACTTACTAATGCTTGAAGTTTTATTTCAAAAGATTCTCTATCAAGTACTGCTTTTAATTTTTCTACAATTCTTTTACCTTCTTTATACGCAGCATCTCTATAAGTTAATATAGAAAGTGCATCAACTTCATCACCAGCAACACTAACATCTAATTTTACTATATCAGCCTTTCTAAAATCTAAATATTCATAACTTAAAGAAGCATAACCTTTACTTATACTCTTTAATCTATCATAAAAATCAACAAGTATAGATGCAAGTGGCATCTCATATTTAAGGATAACTCTAGTTTCTTCAATATAGCTCATACTTTTATAAATACCATAATATTCTGGCATTATTTCCATTATTGAACCAACAAATTCAGATTGAACAATGATCTCACAAGATACAAATGGTTCAAAAATAGAATCAATATAAGATGGATCTTTTAATTCTTGAGGACTATGGATAACTTCTTCTTTTCCTTCTTTTAATAAAACTTTATATTCAACAGATGGTGTTGTGATTATTAAATCTAAACCATGTTCTCTTGTTAATCTTTCGGAAATAATTTCTAAATGTAATAATCCTAAGAATCCACATCTAAAACCAAACCCAAGGCCATTACTAGCTTCTGGAACGTATTCTATAGCACTATCAGAAAGAACGATTTCTTCCATGGCATCTCTCAAAATATTAAACTCTGAGCTGTCTTTACAAAATATACCAGCAAAAACAAAAGGCTTAACCTTCTTGTATCCAGGTAATGGTTCTACATGTGTGTTTTTAATTAACGTAATAGTATCTCCGACTTTAGTTTCTGAAATATTTTTAATATTTGTTACTAAATATCCAATTTGACCAGTTTCAAGAGATCCAGAAGGAATCATTTCTGGTTGGAGTAACCCAATATCTAATATTTCAGCTTCAGTGTCTTTATTTATTAATTTAACCAAATCACCTTTTTGAAGTGAACCATTAAAAACTCTAATATACATAACAGCACCTCTATATTTATCATATTTAGAATCAAATATAAGAGCTTTTGTATTTGTGTTTTCTGTTTCACCTTTAGGACAAGGAATCCTTTCTATAACAGCACTAATAATTTCTTCAACACCTAATCCAGTCTTTGCGGAAGCATGAATAATATCTTCAACTTTACAACCAAGTAAATTAATAATTTCTTTACTAACTCTTTCTATGTCAGCATTTGGAAGATCAATCTTATTTATAACAGGAATAATTTCAAGACCTTGTTCAATAGCAAGATAAAGATTAGCCACGGTTTGAGCTTGAACACCTTGTGTTGCATCAACAACTAAAATAGCTCCCTCACAAGCAGCAAGAGATCTAGATACTTCATAATTAAAATCTATATGACCTGGGGTATCAATCAAATTAAGTCTATAATTTTCTCCTTTGTAAGTATAGTTCATATTTACGGGAGTAAGCTTAATTGTAATACCTCTTTCTCTTTCAAGTTCCATGCTATCTAATAACTGAGCTTGCATTTTTCTTTCTGGAACAGTATTTGTAATTTGCAAAAATCTATCGGCTAATGTCGATTTACCATGATCAATATGAGCGATAATACAAAAATTTCTAATATGTTGTTGGTTCATAAAGTCTTTAATATTCAAAATGTTCTTACATTATACATTAAAATTAGCAAAAAACAATATGGGCGTCTTGCCATTTTTCTTTTCCAAGCTCGCTTTATCAAGCTCACTAAGAAAAGAAAAAAATACTGCGTCCATCGAAATTTTAATAAAGATGGAGTCGAAAAAAGAAAAGAAGAAAAAGGTATAATGAGTTATCCACTATATTTTTTTGCAAAAAACAACACAGTTGTATAAAATAGCATTAACAAAATTAAAACTGGAGGTAAACTACATCATTTCTAGGAGGTTATGTCCTACTTCTCATCTTTCTTAAACTATCTATTTTAGGAGGCTTTATGAATTTTTATAAGAAGAATCTTCTCAAAGAGAAGAGTGTTATGCTGTTAGCTCTGTTGTTTGCGATTTTATCATTTGTATTTGTTTCTTGCTCGGACCAAAAAGCAAGAAACGATACGGCCGCTTTGTCTACTAAATTTGATGAATACGTTGTTAATCAAAAACAAGAAAAAGAAGCTGAAGCAAAAGCCAAAGCTGAAGAAGTTGCCTCATTTAAGGCCTCTCTTGATGAAATCAAGAGTGGACTTGGTGCTGTTAAACAAAGTATCTCAAGTATTAATGCCGTCAACGCCCAACAAACAAAAGACATTGCTAAAATTAAGGGCGCTCAAGACTTGTTGACGAATTTTTACGACAAGATGGACAAGAAATATGTAGAAATGCAACATTCACTTGGAGAAATTCAAGGACAAATTTCTGATTCAACTAAGCTTAGCGCTGAAGATATTGTTAAAATTAATGAATCTATAGCTTCATTGAAAGAAAGCACCTTGGGTTTACAAGCAAATAAAGCTGAAAAGACTGACATTGAAGGTCTTAATGCAAGAATTAAGGTCATAGAATCAATTGATGTTAGCGCTTTAAGTTCAAGAGTAAACAGCCTTGAAGAGTTTAAGATTTATATATCTGATGTAGAAAATGCAAATAATTTTGTGAAAGATTTGCAATGTATTAAGGAGTACATTGGATTAATCACAAACATGCAAGAACAGATTAATAAACTACAAACCGATATTGAAAGTCAGAAGAACACAGGACAAGCGCCAATAGCTCCAATCCCAACTCCTGAATCAACTCAGCCATCAATAACAGATAAGGCTGATATTCCGGAAGTTGCTCCGGTTAGTCCGGTAGATACAAATCAACCACCGGTTACTAACTAAATTTTCTATTATTCTTTTTAAAAAAGAATAATTTCTATATCCAAACGAGGCTCAAACCTATGAATTAAATTTTTTATAAAATTTAATTCTTGAGTAAGTAATAGGTAGTGTAATTTAAAGGAGAAATTACACGAACAAATGGTTTAATTATTTTCCATTTAAAACAAAAAATAACCCCATAAATATATATGTGTTACATATAATGGGTGTATTAAAACAGCGTTTATTACTTTTCGTAAAAAAGTAAAAGGGTCTACTTTTGTAGGCCCTCTTTTTATTCATATCTTAAAGCTTCTATTGGACTTAACTTTGACGCTTTTATTGCTGGAAATAAACCAAACACTAAACCAATCAAAGTAGACACACCAAATGCTAATAAAACAGTTGATAATGGTATAACTCCAGGAACTTTTAAAAACATTTTTGCAGCTATTTTTCCACCAACACAACCAAGCAAAACTCCAAATAACCCACCAAATAAAGTTAATATTATTGATTCCATTAAAAATTGAAATGAAATATTAAATCTACCAGCACCTATAGCTTTTCTTAATCCTATTTCCCTAGTTCTCTCAGTAACAGTTGTGAGCATCATATTCATAATACCGATACCTCCAACAAGCAATGATATTCCGGCGATGGATGATAATAATATTGTAAATGTATCACTTATTTGTCCAGACGTTCCCATCATGTCTTTACTGGTTGTTATATAGAATGGTTCCATTCCGTACATTCCCATTGGAAAACGTTTTGTGGCTGTTAAAGCTTTTTTAACTAAATCTCTAGTTTTATCTATATCAGCATTGTCTTTTAAGTTAATCCACATTTGATTTGATGCTTTTGCTCCAGAAATGTATCTCTGTGCAGTTGTTTCAGGTATTAACATCATATATGAATAATCACCAAAACTCATACTGGTTTTTTTATTATCAATAATGCCAATAACTTGAAAATTTTGCCCATTAATTTTTATGTATTTATTTATAGGGTTGGTTTTTCCAAATAATTCTTTTACAGTATTGGTTCCGATAATTGCTACTTTATTATAAAATTTTATATCATTTTCATTTATAGTTCTTCCACCTTCTTTTATACTTACTTTTAATCCACTTTGTAGATTGCTATATATAGAATATATTTGAGGGTATGATGTTTTATTATTATATTGAACATTTCCAAATGTTTGACTATATAAGAATATATCTTTCACACCTTTTATCGTTTGTAATAATTCAGTATCTATTTTTCTAAATCCAGGAGTTATTGAATTTTCACTTTTTTGAAAAGATATTCTTAGATTATTTGATCCCATTGCCTTTATTGAATCTTCTACAGATTTTTTAGAAGAAGCACCAATTGAAACCATTGTAACAACAGAAGCTATTCCGATTACGATACCCAAAATAGTAAGGATAGTTCTTCCTTTGTTTCTTGCTATTGCGGAAAAGGTTTCTGACATTAAATCACTAATATACATAACATTTATTTATTATAATAATCTTTTACTATTTCTCCATCTTTTATTTCTATAATTCTATTTGCACTTAATGCTACTTTTTTATCATGTGTAATTAATATTATAGTTACACCGTTTTCTTTATTTAATTTTCTAAAAGTATTTAATACTATACTTCCTGTTTTTGAATCAAGATTACCAGTAGGTTCATCAGCAAAAATAATAGATGGATTATTAACAAGAGCACGAGCTATAGCAACTCTTTGCATTTGTCCACCAGATATTTCATTTGTTTTATTTTTTATTTTTTCCAAATTAAAACCAGCTTCTTCTAAACATTTTAGAGCTATTTTTTCTCTATCTTTCTTTGCAAATTTATGATTATAAATTAATGGTAATATTACATTTTTAATTACAGTAGTTCTTGGAAGTAAATTAAAAGACTGAAACACAAATCCTATTTTTTCTCTTCTTATTTTTGTAAGTTTTCTGTCTTTAAGCTTTGATATATTGTCACCATCTAAAAAATACTTACCAGAAGTAGCAATATCTAAACATCCTAAAATATGCATTAATGTTGATTTGCCAGAACCAGATGGTCCAATAATTGCAACAAATTCACCTTCTTCTATCTCAAAAGATATATCCTTTAAAATATGGACTTTATTATCTCCTTTTCCGTAAAATTTATTAATTTTCTCACATTTTATAATATGCATAAATATTACCCTTTTGCTTCATTAATTATTGATGCTCCATTAAAACCTGGCATTTGTGAATTGTCTGTTGTCGCTTCTGTTCTTATTATTACAACATCACCTTCTTTTAAACCACTTTTAATTTCTGTTTGAAATATGTTTTGAGATCCTATTTCAACGAATACTTTTTCAATTTTTCCATTAACCAAAACTTCAACAAATTTCTTTCCGTCAGCATCTTCGTTCACTGATTCAGTTGGTGCTGTTAAGACGTTTTCTTTATTCTCTACTTGGATTTTACCCATAATAGTCATACCATCCCTAACTCTTTTGTCGGTTAAGTTATTTAAATTTACTCTTACACTATAATTTACTACATTACTACCATAGTATTGTTGACTTGCACTATCAGCTTTTGTACCAATATCTATTACATCACCTTGAACAAAAATATCTGGAAATGCATCAAATGTAATATCAACCGTTTGTCCGGCTTTCACTAAAGTACTGTCTATTTCATTGATTAATAATTCTCCTATTTTTCCGCCAGAAACAATTTTTGTTAAAATTTGATTAGGAGAAATTGTGTCTCCAGTTTTTATATTTAATTCAGATATTACACCATCTGTTGGTGCTAAGATTGTCGAATTTTGTAATTTTTTAGTAGCTTCAACCATATTTTCTTGAGCTTGTTTTAATGCTAATTCTAGTGGTTTAACATCTAAAGGATCAGCTCCATTTTTTAAGTCTTTTAATTTGTTTTCAGCATCTTTTAATGCGTTCTCTTGAGACATTAAATCTATTGGTTGAGTTATTTCTAATTCTTTTACTGCACTTTCCTTTTCTTTTATTTTGTCTTTTGCAGCATCAATTTTGCTAATTAAAGAATTAACAGATGTTTCCAATCCAGATATGCTCGATGTTATACTTTTTAATTTTGGATTATAAATTGACATTATATTTTGATCTATAGATCTTTTTCTAGCCACATTATAATCTATCCAAAAATCATAAAGTTTATTTGTTTCTCTTATTGAAGAATGAGTATAGTCTAATAATTGAGCTATTGAATCAATATATTTTTTTAGATCTTCTTCGTTATTTAAATTTATAGATGAATCATATCTTTTTGTAGAAATATCTTTATATAAAGATTCAGCTTTTTTAAAATAATAAGTAGATTTTTTTGCAAAATCAATTAATTTTTGTTGATTTGCTGATGTATCAAAATTTGCAGCATAAGAAACATCCCTCCAATATAAGGGTATTTCAACGTCAAAAATTAAAGAATCATCAACTTTTTTTGTATCATTATCATCTTCTATCGGTGTATATGCTATATCTCTAACATGTAAAGCTTCTTTTAGTTGTTTTAATATTCCGTTTGTATCATATAAGCTTAATGATGACAAAGTAACATCAATAGAATCTTGAGTTTCGGAATATGTTTTATTTAAATCTTCTTTTGAGTCCAATAAAGTTTTTGCGGCATTGATTTTATCATCTACTTGTTTATCTTTTAATTTGTCTAGATCATATTTAGCTTTTTGAACACTTAATTGAGCTTGAGATATTGTATTTGCATCAGCTGGTTTTTTTATTTTTTCTAAATTAGCCTTTGCATTTTCTAAAGCTAATGATGTTTCGTTAAAATATTTAATTGCATCTTTTGAGTCTAATTGGGCTATTATTTGTCCTTTCTTCACTTCATCACTATTTTTTACAAACACATCTAAAATAGTGCTTGAAAATTCAGCTTTTATGCTCATCTCTTTTTCTGGTATTATTCTTCCAGAACCATCAACTGTTGTTGTGAAAGTATTTAGAGAAATAGGATTTTCTGTATATCCTTTATCTTTTGGTTCTTTACCTTTAATTTTTTTAAAAATAAAAATCCCACCTATGGAGATGATAGTAATTATTAGAATTACTATAAAAAATTTAATTACTCTTTTCACAATCTTTTTTATTAATTATTAATAGTTAGTTATTTTTATAAATAGCCTTTTTATTATAGATTATATAACGAATATAATAAAGAAAGGTAACAAAAAAATAAAGAGTTTTTATATCTCTTTATTTTTTATTTTACTCATATCTTAAAGCTTCTATTGGATTTAATTTTGCCGCTCTTTTTGCTGGATAATACCCAAAACAAACTCCAATAAATGTACAAACACCAAAAGCAAATATTATATATTGTATATCAACACCGCTATCAATTTTCATAAATACGCCAGTAACTATATTTGATAATAAAATTCCAAATAATACACCAAATAAACCACCCATTAATGTAATAGCCACAGATTCAACTAAAAATTGTTTAGAAATATCTTTTGCTTGTGCACCAACAGCTTTACGTAAGCCTATTTCTTTTGTTCTTTCCATTACTGTTGTAAGCATCATATTCATAATACCAATACCAGCAACAACAAGTGATATCCCTGCTATGGACGCTAATAATATTGTAAAAATATTTGTTATCGTACCAATCATTTTCATAGAATCCTTACTGCTTGTTAATGAAAAATACTTAATTTTAGAATCAGCCTTAAGTCCCCTGCTTTTTGTTAGTGTATTATAAATTTTATCACTAATACTTTCAGAATCTGCATCATCATTTAATGTTACCCACATAAAACTAGATTCTTCTCTTCCAAGTAAATATCTATGCATCGTTGTGGTTGGTATAAAAATCATGTTATCGAAATTTGCTAAACCAAAAGCAAATGTTAAAGATTTATTTACGCCAATTATTTTAAATGATGTACCACCAATTTTTAAGGTCTCACCAATAGGATTTTTCTTACCAAACATGTCTTTAGCTATACCAGGACCTATTACAATTACTTTAGAATAATTATCAAACTCACTCTGCGTATAATCTCTGCCGGTGTCTATTTCTGATTTCATTTCACTATGAAATTCAACATCTGAACCCATTAATGTTAACATTTGTTTATTTTTCTTATAATAAACACCATAAGATCCAGAATCTAACGTATAAATATTTTTAACACCAGAAATTTTTAATATTTCATTAACATCGTTTTTTGTAAATAAATCAACTTTTTGTTTTCCGCTTCTAGTAAATTCTTGATTAGGAAAGACACGAACAACATTAGCACCCATTGATTGGATATCTTTTTCAAGAGATTTTTTTGCAGCATTTCCAATAGAAAGCATGGCAATAATAGACATAATACCAATAGTAATACCAACCATTGTAAGAATGGTTTTTGTTTTATTCGCAAGCAAGTATTGAGTTGTTTCGTCAATTAAATCTCTAAATTTCATAATATTATTCATTGTTAGGTGTCGCATGCATGCGACACTTACTATTTATTCTATTCTTAAAGCATCAATAGGATTCATTTTAGCTGCTCTTCTAGCTGGATAAAAACCAAATATTATACCAATAGCACTAGAAACAAAGAATGATACACAAATAGCGTTTATGGATATTAAACCTTTTAATTTCATCAACGGAATAATTAAATTAGAAAGAAGAATGCCAAAAAGTACACCAAATATTCCACCAAGAATTGTAAGGGCTATTGATTCTAACAAAAATTGTACACTTATTTCAAACGTAGTAGCACCAACGGCTTTACGTAAACCTATTTCTTTAGTTCTTTCTGCAACTATTCTAAGCATCATGTTCATAATACCAATGCCAGAAACAAGAAGAGAAATAGCAGCAACAGCGGCAAGTAATGAAGTGAAGATAGAAGTTATATTATCAGTTAATTGTACAGCATCATCCTGACTTTGGATTTTAAAATAATCAGTACCTTCATATTTTAAATCGTTTGTTTGAAATAATGATTTTTGGATTTTATCTTTTAAATCAATAACATCAGCTCCATCTTTAAAATATACCCAAAGCTCAATAGCATCGTTTCTTCCAGTTAAATAAGTTTGCATTGAAGTTATTGGCATGAAAATCATATTATTGAAATTCATAGTAGATAATTGTTTTTCTTTTGTAACTCCAATAACTTCAAAATTTGTATCACCTATTTTAATAATTTTGCCTATAGGATTTTGTTTACTAAAAAGTTGATCCTTAATTTCCGGTCCTATAATAACAACTTTTTTTGCGTTTTTTTCTTGGCTTTCTGTAAAAAATTTACCATAATCAATTTCTAATTTTACTTTATATTGTAAGTTTTGTTCAATTCCTACAACAGAAAAAACCATGTCATCTTTTTTATATTTTACAACATAACTAGACGAATCTAATCTATAAGAGTTATCTGAATCAATGCCTGGTATTTTTTTTATAGCATTAACATCCTTATCAGTAAAACCAGTTATATTTTTACCAGAATCAGAAATTTTAGAAGAATCTAAATCTACAAACAATAAGTTATTTCCAAATGATTCCACGTCACTTTTTATAGATTTTTGTGCAGCTTCTCCTATTGTAAGAATAGCTGTTACGGAAGCAATTCCTATAACTATACCCAAAACAGTAAGAATAGTTCTTCCTTTTTTTGCAGTGATAGATATAATTGTTTCATTTAATAAATCTCTAAATTTCATAATATTTATACCACTCTTTAATAAAGAGAAATTTGGGTGATTATTTTCTTAGTTCTATTTTACCTTCTCCTCTTGGGGCATCTTCCACTACTAATCCATCTTGGATTTTTATAATTCTATTAGCTCTACTAGCAACAGAATCGTCATGTGTAATAATAACAATAGTTACACCATTTTTTCTATTTAAATCTTGAAATGTATTTAAAACAATTTCTTCAGTTTTACTATCCAAATTACCAGTTGGTTCATCAGCTAAAATCATTGATGGATTATTTACAAGAGATCTAGCAATAGCAACTCTTTGCATTTGTCCACCAGATATTTGATTCGGTTTGTTGTTTATTCTATTCATATCAAAGCCAACGTTTTCTAAACATTCTAATGCTATTTCTTTTCTTGATGAAGTTTTTACATCATCATTATAAATAAGTGGCATCATGACATTTTTTAATGCTGATATACCATTTAAAAGATTGAAAGATTGGAATACGAATCCTATTTTCTTTTGTCTGATCGTAGCAAGTTGTTTATCTTTTAATTTAGAAATATCTTTCCCATCTAAAAAATAACTTCCAGAAGTTGGAGTGTCTAGTGCCCCTAAAATATTCATTAAAGTAGATTTACCAGAACCAGATTTACCTATGATTGCAACAAACTCTCCTTCTTTTATTTCAAAAGAAATACCTTTAAGAACTTTAGTAATGTTATCACCTTTACCAAAGTTCTTTTTTATATCTTCAATTTTTATTATTGTTTTTTTATTCATAATATTGAATAATTTAATTTATTCTTAGAACCCCATTCCGCCAGAAGTTACTTGTTTTTTCTGTCTTATTGCGACTTGATCACCATCATCTAATCCTGAAATTATTTCCGTTGTATCATTTCCAACTAAACCTATTACTACATCTTTTTCTGTGATTAAATCCTTATTTTCGTTATCTTTTTTAATTATCTCAACATAATAACCATTATCATTTTCATTAATAGCAGCGCTATCTAATAATAATATGTTATTTTTTTCTTTTATAGTTATCTTTGCAGATACATTCATTCCGGTTCTTATAAGATTAAAGTTCTTATAATTATCAGAATCTTCTTTTGGTGTGTTTAAAAATATTTTAACAAGATAATTCACAACATTAGATTGATCATTATTTGGCGTTGTATTTATTTCTATAACTTCACCATCTATTTTAAAGTTTTCAAAAGCATCAAATGTAACAATAGATTTTTGTCCAATTTGTAATTTTGAAGTATCGTTTTCATTAACATTAATTTCAACAATTTTTTCATTAGAAACAATTTGAGCAACAGAAGTTCCTGCAGCAACTAAATCAGATTGTTTTACTAATATACCGCCAACTACACCATCAAATGGGGCTTTTATGTAATAATTATTTAATTGTTCTATCGCAGAATTTAATTGATTATTAGCTTGATCTAATGCTATTTGGTATGTTTTTATGTCTAACTTATCAGCACCATTGTTAATTTTATTGTAAGATTCTTGAGCAGCATCTAAATTAATTTGTGCAGATTTTAAGTCTAAAGGTTGGTTGTTTGTTAATGTTTGTAAATTTCTTTCTGAATTCTTTAATGAAGTTTTTAAAGTATCTATACCATATGATCCAGTTTGAGAAGAAATTAAACTAGATAGATAATTATTTGCAGAGACTGTATCTGTTTTTAAAGTAAGATTATAAGTTGGAATATTATAATATAATGTTCTTTTTCTATCATTATTATAAGTAACCCAGAAATCATAAAGATTATTTAAAGATCTTTCCATTTCTGTAAAATACTTAGCTGTGTCTATTGATGTATTTAAAAATTTTTCAACTTCTTCTTTTGTTGAAAATCTAGAAAGTGTTCTATAAGTAGAAACATTTAAAGCATAATTAGTTTTTGCATTTTTATAATTTGCAGTGGCTGTCTTTGCTAATGTTTCTAACTTTGTTTTATCTTCAGCGGTATCAAAATTTGATCCATCTATTATATCTTTCCAGTATTTTGGTATTTCAACATTCCATATTGTAGATGTGTCTGCTAATAAATTTTTATCAGCATCTGTACCAGTTATGTCTTGATTTACTATTAAATCTGATAAATATAATATTTTTTGAGAATTATTTACAATAGTTGCATATCCAGCAAATGCACTATCAATATTATTTAACGCAGAATCGTATGCATTATTTAATGCAGTATTAGCATTATCGTTAGCTTCTTTCGCTTGTGCTAATGAAATTTCTTGAGATAGTTTTAATTTATTTAAATTATCTTTTGCTGTTTCGAGTGATAATTTAGCTTGTGTTAATGACAATTTGTCTGCTGGTTTAATAACTCTATTTAGATTATTTTGCGCGTTAGAAACACCAATACGTGCGTTTTGAACAGTATTTTCTATATCAGTTGTATCCAATTTCATTATTAAGTCTCCTTTTTTTATTTTGTCACCATTTTTGAAATATATTTCTTCAACATTTCCTGTAATTTTAGGTTTTACAGAAATTTGATTTTGTCCAGAGATTTTACCATCAGCTTCAATATAATCTACAAAGTTTCCCATTTGAGCTTTTGTTGTTTTATAATCGGTTGTTGCTTGTTTATTTTTATTTCCAAAAATAAAAAACAATCCAACTATTACTAGTATAATAACTACTGGTATTATTATCTTTACAGCTTTTTTCATAATTTAAAATTCTTATTTTTTATATCTTTAAAAATTGTATCATATAGTACTTTGTATTGCAATATACTGTATGAATTATTATTTTTTTATTCTATGGCTTTTTTTATATCATTTTTTAATGAAATAATATTAGAAATGCCATCTATCATGTCTTTTGCATCGTCGGCCTTAACTAAACTTATTACCTTTCCCATTGAAAAGAATATAAATTTATCACCTGGATTAATATTAAATTCTGACCTAAGTTCAGAAGGGATAACTATTTGTCCCCTTTCTCCTATTGATGTAGATCCATAAAATTTAGGTTGACCATGACAAGGAAATGATTTCTCGTTTGTTTTATTCATAAAACTAGTTATTATTTATCATATAAGTATGAAAAATCATACCACAATAAATTATATTTATCAATACATATAAAAAAATAAATATGCACAAAATAAAATTTATGATAAAATTACAAACTAACAAAATAATAAAACATGTTTAATTATGCAAGTATTAAGTATAGTATTAACAATATTAGGTCTTTCTCTTTTTGAAATAATATCAAGTATAGATAACGCTATTATCAACGCTGAAGTCTTATCAAAGATGGGACATAAAGCGAGAAGATGGTTTTTAACCTGGGGTATAGTGTTCGCTGTATTTGTGGTTAGAGGCTTTTTGCCATTAATTATAGTTTGGTTTTTAAATTCTAATTTAAATCCAATAGAAATATTTACTATGCTATTTTCAAATGATCCAAGAGTAGCAAATTCGATGGCTCAAAGTGCTCCAATATTATTTATGGGTGGCGGAGTTTTCTTGTTATTCTTATTCTTGCATTGGATTTTCCTTGAAGAAAAGAATTTTGGATTACACATAGAGAAAAAATTTCAAAAATGGAGTGTTTGGTTTTATGCAGTAAGTTCTATATTGTTATGTATTATAGTTTGGAAAGCATTAAAAATAAGTCCAGCAATAGCATTTGGAGCCGTAGTTGGTTCGACAGCTTTCTTTATAACACATGGATTTAAACAAAACGCAGAAGCTCAAGAAGAGAAAATAGTATCAAGTAATAGCGGGCTTTCTGATATATCTAAAATATTATATTTAGAAGTAATAGATATGACATTTTCAATAGATGGTGTTCTTGGGGCGTTTGCTTTTACATTACTAGTTCCGTTAATATTAGTTGGTAACGGGTTAGGAGCAATAATTGTAAGAGAAATAACAATATCAAATGTAGATAATATTAAGAAATATGCATATCTTAAAAATGGCGCAATGTATTCAATATTGTTTTTAGGAATATGTATGATACTTGATGGTTTTGGAATGCATATACCAGAATGGTTATCTCCTGTTATAACATTTATGGTAGTTGGATTTTTCTTTATGAAATCAAAAATAGAATTAAAAAAATCTGGAAATTAATCCAGATTTTTTTATTTACAATTATAGTTTGGAACAACTTTTTGAGTTCCTAAATAATAAGTACAACTAAATTCACAATTTGCTTTTGTTGTCGTACCGGCAAAAGTAATTACGGTATCAGTAATATCAGATTTTTCAACGTTTTCATTATAAACAGTTTCCATTTTTATAGTTTGTCCGTTTGTTGTACATTCAGAATTTAATGCCGACAAAGTTTTAAATACACCCTCTACATCTATTTTTGCCATTACTTGAGGTTTCTTGTCACCATAAAGGTCGTTACCTATTTTTTTTATATTTGTATAATATTTTATTTGACTAGGTCCAGAAATTTTTTCTAATCTATCTCCAAATAAATTTCCACTATATTTTTTGATATTTTTATAATATTTTATTTGTGATGGTCCAGAAATTTTTTCTTTACATTCACCAGTGTAAGCTAATTTAGCTAATTTGTTATTACTTAATACACATTTATTAGAAAATGTTTCAAATATAGGGTTGCAAGGAGCTTTAATGCATTGAACTTGAACCGACCCACAAACAGGCATATATTCTCTAGTGCAAGCTTTCATTTCGCACTCACCTTTGTAGGCTATTTTTACATCATTTGCCATACATGAATTTCCATAAGTTACACCATCAACACCACAAACTGGATCATATTGCATAGTACACATCTTTTCTTCTGCGTTTACAGAAGATGATAATAAGGATATTACGCATAAAGATGGTAATACTAATAACAAAGCTTTTTTCATTTTTTATTTTGGTAAATTATTATTAATTGTGCACTTATAATATAACGATATTTTTTTAAAATAGTAACAAAATAAAATAGATGCAAATTACAGCATCTATTTTATATTATCTACTTAATATTTCTTTTAATTTTGTTTGTATTTCCTGAGGATCAACTAATCCTTTTGTTTCTTTCATTGTAAGTCCTACGAACACATTAAATACCTTTTCATTACCATTTTTCCATTGTTCTAACATATTTTGATTATTTGTTAAAACTTTATTAATAATTTCATCTATATTAATAGATTCATTAGGTATTGTAGCTTTTAATTCATTTAATGTTTTTGCATTATCCCACATATCTACTAAAAATTCTTTTGCTAAATTTCTAGTAATTTTTTTATTAATAATTAATTCTATTAATCCAACAAAATCTTCTTTTGTTACTTTTATTGTTAAATTAGAATCATCAGTTTCTATAGTTGATTGATTCATTTGAGAAAATAAATCTCTACCAAACCAATTTAAGAACTCTTTTTTAACCGCCGAAGCTTCAGCGAAGGAGGTTTGTTCTTTTTCATCTATCATTTTTAAACAATCATCAAGATAATCAGCTAAAGCCATATTATCTACAACATAATAAGAAACAGTTTTAGATAGACCCAATTCAAGATATTTGTTAAATCTCACAGAAGGCATTTCTGGAAGAGTTTTTCTTATCTCTTCTATCCAATTATCATCAATAACAACAGGCATAACATCTGGATCTGGAAAATATCTGTAATCTGCAGCTTCTTCTTTACTTCTCATTTGAGCAGTAATACCTTTATTATCGTTCCAAAGTCTCGTTGTTTTATTGCCTTCGTTTTTAACTATTCCAGTTTCTTCAAATTCTTTTTGTTGTCTTTCTACTTCGTATTCAATAGCTTTAACTAAGGATCTAAATGAATTTAAATTTTTAACTTCGGCTATAGGTGTAAATGCTATATCTCCATTATCTTTTTCAACTTTTAAATTTACGTTAATATCAAATCTCATATGTCCCTTTTCCATGTCACATCTAGAAACTCCAGTATATCTCATTCTTCTTCTTATTTCTCTAGCGTAAAGTTCAGCTTCAATTGATGAGAACATATCTGGCTTTGATACTATTTCAAGAAGTGGTGTGCCACATCTATTATAATCAAGAAATGTAAATTCAATGCTTTTATCATGAATTGATTTACCAGCATCTTCTTCAAGATGAGCTCTTTCGAGTCTAATCTTTTTAGATATTAATTGTTCAACTTCTTTTCCGTCTGAATTTTTAACAAAAGATGGTAGAAATATTTCAATATATCCACCAATATCTATTGGTTGATCATATTGAGATATTTGATATCCCTTTGGTAAGTCTGGATAAAAATAACTTTTTCTATCCCATTTAGTATTTCTATTAATTTCACAATTCATGGCAAGTCCTGCTTTTATTGCAAAATCAACCGCTTGTTTATTCATAACAGGAAGTGTTCCTGGTTGTCCAGAACAAAGAGGACATATATTTGTGTTTGGTTCAGCGCCAAAAGATTCATTATTACAAGAACAGAATAATTTTGTTTTAGTATCTAACTGTACATGAATTTCAAGGCCTATTATTGATGAATATTTATTCATAGTTTTAATTTGTATTATTTTATAAGATATATAATAGTATATAAAATCAATAAATTCAAATATTATTTAATCAATAATTGACTAAATAATTTAAATAATATTATATTGTATATACAATATAATATTTATGGAGGCATGTATTATGAGAATAGAATCAAGTAATATTTCCGGTATTGCGGTAAAAATTCTATATATAGAAGATGCTTCTATATATGAAGAAATAGAAGATAAAAATAATCAGAAAAAAAATAATATCAGCTACATACCAACAAGAAAGCTTGTTTTTGGGCTAGATTTTGCGGTAGATTTTTTTAAAAAAAATAAAGAAAAACTATCGGAGCTTCAAAATTATTATTATTACGGACAAGTTGATTCACGTAAAGCAATAATTCTCGCTGAATTGTAAACAAAAAGACTCCACATTGGAGTCTTTATTTTATTTAACTATATCTTTCAAATTTGTTGTTATATTATTATAATTAATATTCCAACTTGTTTTATCTATACAGAACAATTTATTAGAAGAACTATTAAAGCAAATATTATTACCTTCTGTTGTTATTTGTACATTCCAGTATTTACCAGATTGAGGGTCTAACTCTATTGTGTTTTCCTTCTTTGTTTCGTTATCATAAATCTTTATATAAGAATAATATAATTTTTCAGATGGAGTTTGTCCAAATGTAATAGTATATTTTCCAAGATTTATACTTTTAGCATCAACTTGTTGATTGTAATTAAAGAAATAATCTAAAGGTGATATTTTAATAGAGAAACCAAAGAAAAGTATTAATGCAATTATAAAAACAAATAAACCAATTTTAATAAGCTTTTTTGCTATTAAAAATCCTAAAATTATTAATAAAATAAAAGGAGCAAAAAATAGTATTGTATATAAAAACTGAGGATTCATAAAATATAATTAAATTATTAACTTGTATAATTATAACATAAATATAAAAAACCCGAAATTAATCGAGCTTTTATATTTATTTTTTAGCAAATTCAATAACAATATCTTCTTCTAATACATTACCAATAACCTGCATTCCAACTGGTAAATTATTAACAAAACCAATAGGTATATTTAAGCCACAAACACCAGCAAGACTAGGAACAACAGTATAAATATCTGCTAAGTATTCAGTCATTGGATCCATTGGTGTAGATGGGTTTATTTCATAAGGCAAAACTGGACTAGTAGGTGCCAAAACAACATCAACTTGTTTTAAAACATTTTCCAATTCTTGTTTGATAAGATTTCTTGCTATACAAGCTTTTTTATAATATTTATCAGCATATCCAGCAGATAAAGAATAAGTTCCAAGAATTATTCTTTTTTTTGTTTCAAATGAGAAGCCTTGCTCTTTTGTTTGAAGATACATGTCTTCTAATTTTGTAACATTAGGAGCTCTAAAACCAAACTTAACACCATCAAATCTTGATAAGTTTGAAGAAGTTTCAGAACATGCGATCAAATAATAAGAAGCAACTGCATATTTTACTGATGGAATAGAAAATTCTTGTATCTCATATCCATTAGCTTTGTATTCTTCTATTTTTTTATAGAACAAATCTTTTATTCTAGTATCTAACCCCTCTCCATCAAATTCTTTAATAACACCTATTTTTTTAGTTTTTAGCTTTTGTTCTTTTATACTATTTAGTGTATTTTTATTATCAAGTGTTGTTGTATCTTTATCATCCAATCCTTCAATAATATTTTGTACTATTTCTATGTCATTTATATTATTAGCAAGTGGTCCAATAGTATCAAGACTAGAACCATAAGCCATTGCACCATATCTAGAAACTCTTCCATAAGATGGTTTTAAACCATAAACACCACAAAACGATGCTGGACATCTTATTGATCCACCAGTATCTTCACCTATTGCAAAAGCGCAAGTATTTAAAGCAACAGCAGCTCCAGCACCACCAGAAGATCCACCAGCTACATGATCTAATGAAAAAGGATTTTTTGTAATTCCGTAATCACTATTTTTTGTAGAAGAACCATGTCCAAAAGAATCACAATTTGTCTTTCCAATTAAAATAGCACCCTCGTTTATAAGTTTATCAACAACAGTTGCGTTATAAGTAGCTTCAAAATCTTTTAAAATATTTGAACCAGCTTGAGATTTACCTTCTAAAGTAGATATTGAATCTTTAACAGAAAAAGGAATTCCTTCTAATTTTCTTAAAGTTTCATTATTTTTTATTTTTTCATCAACAATTTTAGCTTTTTCTAAAGCTAATTCTTTTGTTGTGCTAGTGTATACATTATAATCTTTATTTACTTCTTCTATTCTATTAAAATAAGCATTTATTAAATCTACACAAGAAAATTCTTTATCGATAAAGGCTTTATGTATTTTTTCTATATTTAAATCTTTTAAGTTCATTTTTTAGTTTTTAGTTTTTTAGTTTTCCAATACCTTTGGCACCAATATAAAACCGTTCTTATTTTTTGGAGCATTAGAAATAATTTTTTCTTTATTTTTAAAATCAACAACAACATCCTCTCTAAATCTATTAAAATTACCAGTTAGATTATCTAATGGTTCAATATTATCTGGAATTTCATTAAGCTGTTCAACGTATTCTAAAATTTGACCTATTTGTTTTGCTAATACTGGAATATCTTCATTCTTTAAAGCTATCTTTGAAAGTTTAGCAATATGTTTAATAGTATCTTCATTAACTGTTTGCATATTTTTAAGTTAAATGTTTTATAAAAAGATTATATATAAAATATAGTGTTTTTGCAATTAAAGTTTTATCTTATTATTTAAATAAAATAAAAACAACCCTCAAGATAAAATCTTTGAGGGTGCAATTGTTCTTAGATGTCCTTAGAAAAGAACATTCCAAAAACAGCCAGAATGGAAAGAATAAATGTAATATTTTCTATAATGCTAAAATTTGTAATATTTGCAATAAATTTTCCGGTATCAATAATAAAAAATATTCCAAAGATCACATAAAGCAGATATATAAAAAGTGCAAACAAAGTTGTTCTGCAAGCATGTTTAATTGCTAGTATTACAAATTGTTTATCTACAACAACTTCTGATGTCAAATTTTCAGCATCTCTCATTTCGTTTATATAATCGGATATTCTTGCAAGCAAATTTTTTGCTTCAAAAATCGCCATACTTTTAAAATGAAATACAATATAAACAAAATTATGCAAAAAATCTGAAACATGGTTTAAGATGTTTATATGTTTTGCTTTTTCGTCATATTCTATATAGCTTCTTTTAAAAAGTATTAAGCAAATCAATAATAAACATAGAAATATGACGGGTGTTGAATAATAAAGTATCATCTTGCTAGTAATGTTATTGATTCCAGGATTAATAAAAACTTCACCGTTTTTTATTGTTGCCGGGATATGTAAAACATTAATTAATGCTATGTTTTTTGATTTCAAAGCAAAATTAATTCCAATAACCGAAACAAGTATCGTTGCGGTAAAAAAAACCAAACAAGCAATACTTTTAAAAATGTTTTTTGTAGAGTTAGTTCTCTCCATAATTCTCTAGCCTCCCTTATAAATTGCTATTTATATTTACATCAAATTAGGGGTTTTGTCAAAAATTAGTACTAAAAAACCTTAAACAAAAAGTCTAAGGTTTTTAATTATTATGGAGTTAATCTATCAAGATCTCTTGGTAATAAAGTTGTTTCCCTAACATTACTAATACCTAAACATTGAGCAGTAATTCTTTCTAAACCTATACCAAATCCACCATGAGGAGGAAGACCGTATTTGAAAGATGAAAGATAGTCTGTATATTCAGCAGAATTTAATCCTTTTCTTTCCATATTTTTAATTAAATCTTCATATCTGTGTTCTCTTTGAGCTCCAGAAGTTATCTCAAGACCATTGAACAACAAATCAAAACTGTATGTAAATTCTGGATTTTTTGGATCAACCATTGTATACATAGCTCTCTTTATTGTTGGATATCCAGTAATAAAGATAAAATCAGAACCTAACTCTTTCTTTGCATATTCACCAAGTAATTTTTCATGTTCTGGGTCTAAATCTTTTTCTCCAAAACATTTTTGACCATATTTTTCATCTAATAATTTTTGAGCATCAGAAAAATTCATCATAGGAATTCCAGATTCTGGTATAACTGGTAATACAGCATTTAATCTCTTAAAATCTTCTTCACAATCATTTTTTAACATTTCTATGGCATACCTAAGAAAACCTTCTTCAGCTTTCATAACATCATCCATAGAATTAATAAATCCCATTTCTATATCCAAACTCATGTATTCATTTAAATGTCTTGAAGTATTATGTTGTTCGGCTCTATAAACAAAATTAGTTTCAAAAACTCTTTCGAATACACCAACCATCATTTGTTTGTAGAATTGAGGAGATTGAGCAAGATAAGCTTCCCTGTCAAAATATTTAACTTTAAATACATCAGCACCACCTTCACTGGCATTTCCTAATAATTTTGAAGAATTAATTTCTGTAAATCCATTATTTGTAAAATATTCTCTAAATGCTTTTAAAATAGTATGTTGTATTCTAAAAATTGATCTATTTCTAAGATTTCTAAGTGATACAGATCTAAAATTTAACACAGTATCAAGATTTGCGTTTATGTCGTTTTTATCTATTTCAAAAGGAAGATCTTCTTTAACTTCAACTAAACAATTTACTGAATCTAAATATATCTCTATTCCATTAGGAGCCTTCTCACAGTTTTTTACTTCCCCAATAACTTCAATAATAGATTCTCTTTTTAATTTTGGTAATACAGAATCTTTATCTTCTGTTGTAATTTGAACAATGCCATCCTTGTCTCTTAAGACACCAAAACAAAGACCACCTAAGTCTCTTACTTTATGAAGATGACCTTTTAATAAAACCTTTTGACCTATCATGTTTTTCAAGTCTTTCGTAAAATTTCTTTCCATAGTTTTAGTCATTAAATATCAAAATAATAATAAAATAATATCAAAATAAAGTAAAAAAATCAATTTTGCCATTTTTCTTTTATAAATAAAAGAAAAAATAGTCGAAAAAAGAAAATAAAAACTGATCCTATTAAAGATCAGTCGTTACTTATCTAAACATTAAACAAGCAACTAAGTAATATATAAATACCTGAGAAAAAAATGTAATCAGTAAATATTTTATCAATTACATCATTAAGTAAAATGGTTTTTAATAATCTTGTAATTATTATAAATATTGAATAAACAATAAAAACAACCGCGTTCATAATGCCAATAATTATTAACAGATTAAAGTTTAAATTTGTTATATCGTTAATATTGTTCTTAATTAAGAAAAAAAGACTAATAATTGCAACAATTATTAAAGCTAAAGAATTTAAAGCTAATTGAAAAATACTTTTTTTTATTAATCTATCATAATTATCAAATGCATAATTTTCAGCATAATAATTAACAAAAACATTGTTGTGAATATAATTAAATGATTTATAGATTACGTTCAAAAAAATATATATTCCAATAACAAACAATATAGCTAATAACTCTAATAGAAATAAAGAAAATTCAGTTAATCTTACGTTTTTAATAAATATAATCTTATAAAAAAATAATGGTATATATATTAAAAATGGAAACAAAATCAGTAAAAAAGACATATCCCTTCCAATACTTTTTATTGTTCTGTCAATATCTCTTTCGCTAAATTTAACAATAAATATATATGGTCTATAGTCGTCTTCGTTTTTCAAAGTTTACCTCCATAAGTTTGTATTTTAGATATTAACACAAAAATAAAAAACCACAAATAAATGTAGTTTTTTATATAAATTATTTTATCTTTAAGTATTCAAGTGGATTAACAGGAACACCATTAACTCTAACTTCGAAATGTAAATGAGGTCCAGTAGTAAAAGGTCCAGCACCTTTTGATCCAGGTCTACCACCGGTATATCCTATTATATCACCAGTTTTAACATATTGATCTTCTAATACATTAAATCCGGACACATGACCATAAAGAGTAACTATTCCATTAGCATGCATTAACATTATGTAACTATATCCATAACCATTATCCTTCGCTTTAAGAACATATCCACCAGCAGGAGCTTTAATGGCTGTTCCTTGAGACGCTCTAATATCAATTGCAGAATGTTCCCCAATAGATTTCTTATAAGGATAAGAAGGATCATGAAAATAAGACATTATTTCTTTTGAAGGAACTGGCCAAGAAAGACTATTATTACTTACAGCTCCACCCATTTCAAGAAGCTTCTTTTCCATTGCTTCTTTTTCTTTGGCAGTTTTAAATTTTGAATTAGCACTGTTTATATCTTTATTTATCTGTGATATTTCTGCTTGTATTAATTTTTCTTGTAGTATTTGATTTGATAAAATACTTTGAAATTTATCTTCTTGATCTTCGGTTTGTTTTATTAATAAAGCTAAATTTTCTTGACTACTTTGTAAATCTTGTTTTTTATCTTCAAGAGATAATTTACTTTGTTCAAGTTCTATAGCCTTATCTTTTAATTCTTGTTTTTTAGTATTTAAATCTTCTTTGTTTTGTTTATAACTATCCAATACAGATGCAAGACCAGTATTTATAGATTCAGCATATTTAATTTGATCAAAAAATTCTGATAATGAATCATTTAAAAACAATGCTTCTAATATACCTTTGCTATCATTTTTATAAATAACGTTAATTAAATCAGCTATCTTTACTTTTTGTTCTTCTATACTTCTTTCTGTTTGCATAACTTCCAAATCTAATGTCTGCATCTCTAAGCTGGTTTTATCTATTTGATCTTCAATTTCAATAATATCAAATTTTGTTTTTAAAATTTGTCCTTGTATTTCTTCCTTTTGACTTTTTAATGTTGTTTTTTCTTCTCTTTTTTTATCAATAATATCTTGATATTCTGCTTGTTTCTTTTTTGCCTCAGCAATAGCTTTATTTTTTTCAGCAGTTTGCTGTTTTAATTTATTTATTTGTTCTTGGTAGTATTGAGAATTTTCAGCAAACATTGAGAATGGTTGAATAACAACAAATACAAAAAGAAAAAATATAGAGTAAACTTTCAGTTCAAATTTATCCATTTTGTTTTTTTGGTTAAAATTCATATTTGATATTATACCATAAAATTGAAAATATATAAATAAAAAATAAACGTTTTGAAAACGCTTATTTTTATTCATCATCATCTTCTTCTTCACTACCTATTGATGTTAAATCTTTTTCGGTACTAGCAATTTTTAAGCCATCTATTATTTCATCAATATTACCATTTAATATACCTGGTAATCCATGTAATGATAATTTAATTCTATGGTCAGTAACTCTATCTTGAGGGAAATTATAAGTTCTTACTTTTTCTGATCTTCCACCGGAACCAACTTGTTCTTTTCTTAAGGTTCTTTCTTCTTCTGCTCTTTTTTCTTCTTCTAATGCAAAAAGTCTAGATCTTAAAACCATCATAGCCTTTTCTTTATTTTGAGTTTGATTTCTTTCATCTTGAGAAGTAACAACAAGTCCAGAAGGAATATGAACTATTCTTACGGCTGAATATGTAGTATTTACACATTGTCCACCAGCACCAGAAGAACAATAAGTATCAATTCTTATATCTTTTTGATCTATTGAAATATCGGTTTCTTCAGCTTCAGGCATAATAGCTACAGTTGCTGCAGATGTATGAACTCTTCCAGATTTTTCAGTTTCTGGAACTCTTTGAACTCTATGAGTCCCACTTTCCCACTTTAAAAGACCATATGCTCCAACACCATCTACTTTTATAATTGCTTCTTTAACTCCACCAATAGCATTCTTACTTATATCTATTATTTCAAGTTTTAAGCCCTTTCTTTGAGCATATAATGTGTACATTCTAAGAAGATCACCTGCAAATAATTCAGCCTCATCGCCACCAACACCAGCTCTTATTTCAAGGATAGCGTTTTTATCATCTCTTGGATCTTTTGGAATAAGTAATAATTTTAATTTATTTTCTAAATCAATTGATTTAGGTTGTAATTCGTTTAATTCTTCTTGAGCCATTAATCTTAATGATTCATCATCTGAAGCCAACATTTCATTTGATCCATTTATATCATCAATACATTTTTTATAATCAGAAAATACATCAACAATTTCTTTTGTTGTTTTATATTCTCTAGATACTTCTTCTATTCTTTTAGGATTAGAAATAACTTCCGAGCTAGAAAGACTAGTTTCAAGTTCTTGTAACTTATCTTTATAAAATTGTAATTGATTAATATCTATCATATAAAATAAATTTTAGAATTATTAAATTCTACATCATATTTATCCAAAAAGAAAGACCATTAGTTTCCTAATGGCGCTTCTTTTTGAAAACTCAAGTAATTTTTCTTTATTATTTTTTTTAAATAACCAATATCAGAATTTGAATAAAATTTAATATTTATTTTTTCATCATTACTTGCCATTCCGTTTATATTGAATTTCTTGTTATAGTAATTATAAGATAAATTACTATTATTTGAAGCAATATAAGATTGAATTGGCGTATCTAAATCAACATTTATATTTATTTTATTATAAACAACACCAGCTTGCTTTTGATATATTAATGAATATTCATTCTCAAAACTATTTACTAAAGTTTTTGGAATTTTATATTCAAATTTGTATGTATAAGTTTCGTTTTTTGGTACGGTTAAATAAATACCAAAATATGTTTTTCCATTCTCATTTTTTATATCAATATTGTCAGTAGTTGGTTCATCATCATTTATTTGAAGCGAGCTTAGTGTGGAGCCTTCTGGCACATAAATTCTAGTATATGATTTATATTGTTGAACATAACTTAAATCATCTTGATAGATTTCATTTTTTATATAGTCATCATATCTATGAGTATATGTAAGATTTAATGTAGCAATTAAATCATCACCAACAAATCTCAAATCATAATCAATATCTTTATCTATGTAAGGATCAGACTTACCAGAAGATAGATTTGCATCAACTACAGCAAAATAATCAGAATTATTACTATTAATCATCTTTCCACTCCAATTATTATCAGTTGCAAACTTTTGAGCTTCTTTATTATTGAAATATAACAATATTTGTTTCTTGTCTAAATTATTTATAACAACATTAGTAAGGTCTTTAATTTGATTAACAGATAATGATTTTATTTTTTCAAATAATACATCTGCTAATTTTTGAATAACAATTTTTCTTTGACTTTCACTTATTCCTCTAGTTTCCCAGTATGCAAATTTAGTTTCATAATTTAACAAATCTGTTGCATTATCTCTATTAAAAGTTAACCCCATGGCTTTTATTTCACCAAAATAACCTATAACATCTTGCAAGACGGAAGGTGTTATGGCAATAACACCAGTTATTGGATATTGACTTTGACTCTCGCCTTTGTATATATATTCCATATATTTTGCAGATTCTTCATAATCAGGATTCCAATTAGAATCTCTTAAATACAAATTATCTAACCCAAGATAAGTTTTTATAGGATTAGGTGGAGTTATTTTTAATGTATTTTTATAGGATCTGTCTAGATTATATATATTGTCTGTAAATATTTTTCCAATTTCACCATTAGAAATAGATAATGTTCCATAAGTTCCTATAAAGCCACCAGTAGGTCTTAATTCGGTATTGTTTTGAAATAATAATAAATACTTAGAAGATTTTGGAGTTCCAAGTAAATCTGGTAAAGCCTCTATTAATGGAAAAAATTTTTGGACATTTTCTATTGTTGAATAATTAGAATCTATCTTATTCCAAATATCTTTTATAGGTTTAATTAAATTTTTATTATTTTTATTATCATTTATTATTTCTACAATTTTATTAATATCCTGATTAATAATGTCAAAGTCTGACTCTATGTCATGAATACTAGAAATTATCTTTGCTTTTTGGTCTTTTGGCATTGATATAATCTTCAAGCTATCAAGATTAGAAATAACAGAATAATTCTCTTTTATTATTGGATAAATTCTAATTATACCGTCTGATGATAATATAGCTATTTCTGATAAATTATTTACAGCTTTTATATTACTTGAAATTACTGGAATTTTATCAATAATAATTATTTTATTTAAATACTTTTTTAAAGCTTTTGAGTTACTATTTAAATTTGCTGTAGTGATTAATAAATTATCAAATTCTTTGTTTTTAAATTGAGTTTGAATTTCGTATATATTTGTTTCTATAAATTTAGATGTTTTATAAGCTTTATATATATAGATAGTATTCAAAATAGTAATAACAAGAAAAGAAAAAACAAAGAGTATAATTAGACTCTTTATAGAATATTTTATGATTTTTTTCTTCTCTATTTTTAACATAAAAATGGCTCATTTATAATTTTTTTACCCTAACACTTTATTGACAAATTGTCAACAAGAATGTGCCATTTAGATGTTTTTAATTAAAAAAGAAACACCTAGTTATTCAACGGTGTTTCTTTTTTAAAACTTAAGTAATTTTGTTTTATTATTTGCTTTAAATAAGTCATATCAGAATTAGAATAATAATCAATATTTATAACTTTATCATTATTAGCAAATCCATTTATATTAAATTTTTTATTGTACGAACTAACTATCAAATCTCCTTGATTAGAAACTTGATAAGATTTTACGGATTTATTTAAATCAATATTAATGTTTAATTTATTTCCATATGATCCAGCTTGCTTTTGATATATTAATGAATATTCTGTTTTAAATTTATCAGCAAGTTCCTTTGGTAGTTTATATTCAAGTTTGTATGTTACTGTTGTGTTTTTTGGAACCGTTAAATAAAATCCAAATGATGCTTTTCCGTTTTTATCAGTATAATCAATATTATTTCTAGTAGCTGGTCCATCATTTTTTTGTAATGAATTAAGCCAAGAACCACTAGGAACATAAACTCTAGTATATGATTTATATTCTTGTAAATATCCAGGATCATCTTGGTATACATCATTTTTAAGATAATCGTCATATCTAAGTCTATACGTTAAACTAAGTGTTGCAATTAAATCATCGCCAACAAATTTTAAGTCATAGTCTAAATTTTTATCAATATATGGTTCTGATTTACCAGATAGAACATTAGTATCAACTACAGCAAAATAATCAGAATTAGTGCTATCTAAAAATTTTCCACCCCAGTTATTGCTAGTAACAAGCTTTTGAACGTCTGTATTTTTAAAATACATCAACATTTGCTTCTTATCTAAATTATCAGAAATTACGTAAGCAAGATTCTTTAATTCATTTATTGATAAAGATTTTATTTTTTCAAATAATACGTCTGCTAGTTTTTGAATAATAATCTTTCTTTGACTAACATCTATATTCTTATCCTTCCAATATCCAAATTTAGTTTCATAGTTTAATAAATCTGTTGAATTTTCTTTATTAAACTTTAATCCCATAGCTTCAACTTCACCAAAGTATCCTATAACAGATTGTAATACGTCTGGTGTTATTGATATAACGCCAGTTATCGGATATTGGTTTTGACTCTCTTTATGATATAAATCAACTATATATTTTGCAGTTTCTTCATAATCTGGTTCAAAGTTAGCATCTCTTAAATATAAATATTGAATTTTTAAATAATCCTTTAAATATTTAGGTGGTGCTATTTTTACTTTTGATGCTCTATCTAAATTATATGTGTTATCTGTAAATATTTCTCCAATTTCACCATTAGAAATAGATACCGTTCCATAAGTTCCTATGAAACCACCAGTAGGTCTAATCTCTGTGTTATTTTGGAATAATAATAAATATTTAGCTTCTTTTGGAGTACCTATTAATTCAGGTAATGTTTTGATTACCGGTAAAAATGTATTTATAAACTTTATATTTGAATATTGGCTATTTATTTTATCCCAAATATTTTTTACAGGCTTGATTAAATTTTTATTATTTTTATTATTATCTATTAAATACACTACCCTATTCATATTCTTTTCTATAGTGTTTATTGAGCTTTCTGCTTTATAAATACTATTTATGATTTTAGCTTTTTCAGCTTTTGGTAATGATATTATCTTTGAACTATCTTTGTTTGATATTATACTTAAATTTTCATTTATTGTTGGATATATTGTTATATAACTATCCATGGCTAATGATAATATTTCAGATAAATTATCTACCGAATTTATGTTATCACTTACCTGTGGTAAATAGTTTAATAATTTTAAATTACTTACATTATCTCTTAAGCCTTTAGAGTCTTTCTTTATTGTCTTTGCAGTTATTAAAGAATTTGCAAAATCTTTTTTGTTTATTTGTGTTTGAAAGGTTTCCAAATTAGTTTTTATTGATCTTGATAAATTATATATTTTTATTGCAGGAAATATATTTACAATCATTAAAACGGCAAAACAAAAACACAAAAGCGCTAGTAAGCTTTTTGCAATATATCTTCTCAATTCTTTTTTGCTAAAATTTGTCATAAAATAATAAATAGAAAAACTATAAATTTCGATATAGATTAACATTTATTTGACTATTTGTCAAGAAAAATAAACAAATAAATATTAAACTAATTTTTATAAAAAAAATAACGTCCCAACAACATTGTTAGAACGTTTTTTACGTTACTTTGTTACTGAGCAACTAAGCTTAGCAAGTATTCTTGCAATCGCATTAATTGGTTTTGCTGTATTGGTGATTCGGCTTTTTCTGCATACTCCAATGTTTTATCAATAAGATCGTCAAGTGAATTACTTGTTATGTAACCACCTGCCCCAGAAACAATAACTTGCTCGAGAGATTTGAAAATTGTTGTATTTCCCCATCCGACAATTGAAGATATTGTGTTTTTAACGACTGATGCCTTAATTCTCTCTTTGACTTCCACCTCGTCATTAGAGTAAAGCATCGCTTCAGCCACATTATTATGCATCAATAACAACCCCCATAGATGAATATTGTATATAACTTATACCATAAAACGCAATATAAATCAAATTTCAATATTTTAATAAAAATTTAAAAAAATATTTAATACTAGATGTTATGTGAATTTTTAATGCTTTATTTTTTATTGTTTCAAAAAATGTTTTATTTTTAGCAGAAGATCTAGCATGATTATGAATCATATATGTTGTGTGTAAATAAACAACCTTCTTATTATTTGCCCATGTAGTTTTACAAATATCCATATCTTCATAATAAAGAAAATATCTTTCATCAAAGCCACCAATTTCTTCTAAAAAACTTCTCTTTATTATAAACGCAGCACCCAAAACCCAATCACACTCTATTGTATCTTCATGATTAAAATCATCCATTAACATTTTCTTGTTTTCAAATATACCAAATTTAGTTTCTCCTAGTGCTGTTCTTCTAATTAATGGAGTTAATATATTATGAAATCTAAAGCAAGAACTTTGTATACCTCTTTCATCAGGATACATAAGTTTAGGAGCTACAATTCCTATATCTTTGTTTTTTTCTATAAAATTTATAAGTTCATCAAAACAATAATCAGAAGCTAATATATCTGAGTTTAAAATAAATAAGTATTCTCCCGTAGAATTTTTAACACCCAAATTAGCTCCACCAAAATATCCTAAATTATTTTTTGACATAACAAACTTAACATCAGTAAATTGTGGTGTTATTTCTTGAATGTTATCATTAGAGCCATTATCTACAACAATAATTTCGTAATCAATATTACTTTTTATTGTTTTCAAATGATTAATTTGTTTTATGACAAGATCCTTAGTGTTGTACGCAATAATAATTAGAGATAATTTTTTCATTTTGTTTTTCTATTTTCTTTTTTGTTTTTTAGTTTTGCTCTCTTTTTAGTTTTTTCCTTATATATCCCATAATAAATAATCCAATAACCATAAAAAAGAAAGCAGCTATTATAGCCCAAAACTTTAACAAAGAATTAGTTATAAGTCCAATACTTCCAAAGAATATTGTTATTCCATAGATAACAAACACAACCTGTCTATCATTTAATCCTATATTTCTCAATCTATAATGTAAGTGCCTTCTATCACCTTTAAATGGGGATTTGCCGCTTAATATTCTAGAAATAATAACTATTAAAAAATCTATTATTGGCACAGATAAAACCAAAAGAGTTATCGCTATTTTACCACCAGCAATTATAGCTAAAGATCCCAATAAGAACCCGGCTATAGTACTGCCAGACTCACCAAGGAATATTTTTGCAGGATGAAAATTAAATAATAAAAAGCCAAGATAACATCCAGCTATTAAAAATGATATTAAGGCTGTATCTGGTTGATGAACAACGCTTCCCATACATAAAAAACCAATAATCATAAAACCTATACCAGCAACACCAGAAACCAAACCATCAACACCATCCAAAACTTTTGTCGTATAAGTAGTTCCAAGAAGCCAACAAAACGTAAAAATATCAGCAAATACATTAACAACAAAAGGTACACCAAATAAGAAAAAGCCATATTTTAATTCATCTATTCTAAACAAATGTCCAGTATGAAAAGGATTGGTTATATAATTAACGCCAACACCAAAAGATATAACTATCAATGCTGCCAACATTTGAAAAATAATTTGTTGTTTTGGCTTAAGATTAAATTTATCATCTAAAAACCCACCAATCATTAGAATAACAACTCCTATTAATATTCCAACTATTCTTTTAAGACTTACATATTCACCAGGAAGTTGTTTTACTAAAATAAAAAATAAAGTCGATAGAACAAAAGCTAATCCAACAGCGATACCACCAAGCAAAGGAGTTGGTGCTTTGTGTTGATGTCTATCTCTAGGAACATCTAATATATTTAATTTATTTGCTATTTTTATTATAAAATAAGTAAAAGCAGCAGATAAGCAAAACCCTAATAATATAGGAAATAATAATACGTTTATTACATTCACATTATTAAATTTAAAATTATATAATTTACTTTATAATAGTTTTTAAAAAAATAAAACCCCAATAATCATTTTGGGGATAAAGAATTATTTTCCTTTAGTTATTGTGTCAATGTAGTCTTGTAAAAAAACAGTGGCAGCAACATCATCAAGATGGCCCTTTTTAGAAATCATAGTAGAAGCTTGCCTACTACTAAGTCTTTCATCTATTGTAACTATTTTAGTTTTTAGTTTTGTATTTTTTAGTTTTTGGACAAAGTCCATTGTATATTTAGTTTGATCAGTGTCTTCGCCAGTTAAACCATGAGGAGCGCCAATTAAGATTTCATCAATCCATTCCTCTTTAATAATCTTAGTCAAATTATTAAAAACAAATTCATCATTCTTATTTTCAATAATACCAAAAGGACGAGCAATACAAGATTCAGTATCACCTTTTGCAAGACCAATTCTTTTAATTCCGTAATCTAAAGCCAAAATTATCATAAAAATATAATTTAAAATTTAAAAATTCAAATTTAAAAACAAATCAAAATTTTAAAACATAAATTTTAAAACTAAATATATCTGTATTTTGTTTTGAAATTTAAAATTTAGATTTTAAAATTGTTTTTTAGATAAATAATGAACGATAGCGAATATAATTATCTTATATTTTTGTAGGATTTTTCAGTTTTTCAGTTTTTAAATTAATATTCTATTTTTGATCAAATTTAAGCGGAGTCAATATTTCACACCCATCTTTAGTAACAAGTATCATATGTTCAAATCTAGAAGATAATTTATGATCTTTAGTTCTAACATCCCAATCTTTTGTTGTAACCTGCCAATTACCTTCATTTATCATAGGTTCAATACAAAAAATCATACCTTCTCTTAAAACTAAATCATTACCTCTAGCATAATAATTTAAAACCTCAGGTTCTTCATGCATTTCGTCACCTATAAAATGACCAACGTACTCTCTAACAACAGAAAATCCATTTTCTTTAGCATGTTTTTCAATAGCAATACCTATATTATTCAAAGTATTACCAGGCTTAGCTTGTTCTATGCCTTTATAAAGACATTCTTTTGATATCTTAACAATCTTTTTAGCATTATCACTAACTTCACCAATCTTTAAAGTATAACTCATATCGGCAAATGCTCCATCAATATCTAATACAACATCAAAATCAACAATATCACCATTTTTTAATTTATAATTATCAGGAATACCATGAGTAACTTGATCATTTACTGAAATACAAGTAGCACAAGGATAATCATAAAAACCAACACAAGATGGATTAGCTCCAGCTTTTTTTATTTCACTATTAAACATAGTATCTATTTCTAATGTTGTCATACCAGCTTTAATTTGTGGTAATATTGTATCAAAAATTCCGGCCAATAAATGACCGGCTTTTCTGATTTTATTAATTTTTTCTGGAGTTTTTATTAACATATAGTTATGCCCCCTATTAGGGGATTGGGGGTATTATTTTTTTGTAAACATTTTTTCTATCCTATCTCTAAATTCAATAATTTTCAAATTTTCTGGATTTGCTTCTTCCATTTTCTTTAATGTTCTCTCTGCCATAAATCTATCTTTCAAATTAATATATGATTCTATAAGTAAATCTAATATTTTTGGATTATTTTCATCAATTAAAAATGCATTTTTTAAAACATCAGCAATTTTTTTATAATTCAAATCTGTTAAATATATATCAGCAACTTTAATTAAGAACTTAACAATCTTTTGATTATTATCTCTAAGATTATCTTTATTCTTAGTTTTCTTTAAAATACTGACAATATATTCATAAGTTTGAATAGCCTTTTGTTTTGAGCCATTAATATTATATATAGAAGCCAACATTTCCAAGGCATTCACATTATCCTTATCTAATTTTAGATATTGAAAACAAAGTTCTTCAGCAATTAAATATTCTTTATTATCAATATTTTTCTTAATATCTTCAGCTAATTCATTCATGTAAAATACTCTTTTTTCTGGTTCTTTTGATATTTTATTAATAAAATTATACTCATTAATAGTTTCATATCTTTTAATAGAACTATTAACTTTATTTTGAGTTTCTTTTATTCTACTTTTCTTTCCATTTTCTTTTTTGAAATATCCTCTAATTTTTCTATCTAATCTATTTTTTAATAAATCACTTTTTTGTTTATCTTGAATCTCTTTAGTAATAATAGAAGTATCAATGGATTTCAATTGAACAAATTTTCTTGAAACTATAAAAAATACTCCAAGAAGAGAAATTATTAAAATTGTAAGAAATATAATATCAAGCATAAAATTGTTTAATACAGTTACTTACTTTAATATAATAATACGAAAACAAATAATTGAGAATAAAACAAAACTAAAGTATCCCTATTTCTTTTAATGCGTCTTTATAAATACCTAAAGCTCTTCTAGCACTACTATCATACAATTTAAAATTACTTTCATGAGAAATTTTATTTCTAATAGCATGTGCTTCCCAAACTTTTCTTAAATTAGGATATTTATAAATAATAACTTTTAATCTCTCACCCATTGTAGAACCAGCAATCATAAGTTTTTTAAAGGCATCATCTAGTAATTTATCAGCTTCAATTATAGCCATTTTATATCCCATTTCACTTCTCATATCTGCAGCTTTTTCAATTTCTTCCCATTTCTTTTTAAAATATTGTTTATCAATATTCTTAGACCTACCAGCTTTTTGAAATTTATTTATTAATATAACTAAAACAATAATAGCTACAATTATAAAAAACACAATCCATCCCATAAAGAAAATTTATTATTTAATAATCATAGTATACAACAAAAAATCTAAATTGACAAAACAATAGAAAAATGATTTTATAATAACAAATAACATATAGGGAGTTTATATGAAAGATAAAAGTATCGCCTTTACAAGATTAAACAAATTATTTGATCTACTAGTAAGTGTATTTGGAACATCTACAATAGCAATATATTTTTGTTTACTTTCAACAAAAGTATTAATTTTTATAATTATTCCAATAATAGCTACTGTATTAGTTTTTGCAATATTTTTTATTTTAAGTATAGAATCAAACAAATCAATATTATATGCACTTCATCCTAAAAATTATAATTCAAATTTTATAAAAGGATTAATATGGTTTTGGGTTGTGTTTATATTTTTTAGCATTACAAAGATAAATCAAAATTCTTTATTATGCGCAAAATATCTTTTAGTATCTCTTGCACTTGTTATATTGTCATTTATAATAGACTTCATTTTTTATTCTAAAGCAGAAATAATATAAAACATAGAATCAGTAACAGCAAAACAAAAAGCCGAGCTACAAAACTCGGCATTTTTATTTTATTAATTCTAGAAACTCTTCTTCATTTAACACTCTAACACCTAGTTCATTAGCTTTATCTAATTTACTACCAGCAAACTCACCCACTACAACATAATTAGTATTTTTACTTACAGATTCACTAACATTGCCACCTAATTTTTTAACCATTTCTTTTGCTTCATTTCTATCTAAATTTGGCATCGTTCCGGTAAAAACAAAAGTTTTGTTCAATATATTTTCATTACCAACAATTATTTCATCCTGTATTAATTCTATTCCAATATTACTTAAATTATTTAATTTTTCTAAATTTTCTTCATTATTAAAGTATTCATTGATACTTTCAGCCATCTTCTCACCAATATTTTCAATATTTTGCAATTCTTCAATAGTCTTATTTTTATAAAATTCAACCAAATCTCCTATTTTTAGTTTTTCTCTTTTTTTAGTTTTGTCGTTTTTTAACATTTCTTTTGCCAACAAATAAGCACTCTCACTTCCTATATGTGTTATACCTAACGAATTTATAAACCTTGATAAAACTATTTTTTTAGATTTATTTATAGATTCTATTAATTTACTAGATTTCTTCTCTGCAAATTTTTCAAGTGGCTCTAAATCACCTTGCTCTAAATGAAAAATATCAACCTCATTTTCAATAAGACCATTATCCATTAATTGTTCAATAATACTTGGTCCAAGTCCTTCAATATTAAAACATGGCTTTGAAACAAAGTATTCAAGTCTTCTAAAATTTTTAGAATAACAATTATTATTAGAACAGAATAAAGCTATATTTCCAGGTCTTTTGATTGTATTACTACCACAAATTGGACAAACATTTGGAATTATAAACTTAACAGAATCTTCTGGCCTTAATTCAACTAACACTTTTACAATATCAGGAATTACATCACCAGCCTTTTGAACAATAACGGTATCACCTATTCTAACATCCAATCTATCTATTTCATCTTGATTATGAAGAGTTGCTCTTGAAATAGTAGAACCAGCAACAACAACTGGATCAAAAACAGCAACTGGGGTTAATATTCCAGTTCTACCAACTTGAATAACTATGTCTTTAATTATTGTTGTTTTTTGTTCTGCTGGGAATTTATAAGCCACCATCCATCTTTCAGCTTTACCAATATGTCCTAAAATATCTTCATCTTTTGTATTATTAACAACAATAACGGCTCCATCAGTATCATATTCCAATGTTTTACGTTTATCTTTCCATTCTTCAAGAAAGTGCCAAGCTTCTTCTATCGTGTCTTTGTGTCTATTGTTTTCGTTAATTTTAAATCCAAGCATTTTTAAAATATCATGAGTTTCTTCATGAGTAGCTTGACCAATGTCTGTAATTATTTCAAAAGCAAAATACTGCAATTTTCTATTAGCAGTAATCACTGGATCTAATTGTCTAATAGTACCAGCAGCTACATTTCTAGGATTTGCAAATAATTCTTCACCATTTAATCTTCTCTCTGTATTTATTCTTTCAAATTCTTTTTTAGTAAGAACAGCCTCTCCTCTTATTTCAAAAATACCATTTTTTATATTCTCCGCCATATTTTGATTATATTTTTCAATATTTTCAATATTCAATTTAAGAGGAATAGACTCTATAGTTCTTGCGTTTTGAGTAACATTTTCTCCAATTTCTCCATTACCACGAGTAGCTGCGGTTTTTAAAACACCATTTTCATAAGTTAAAACAAGTGTTAAACCATCAAGTTTAAGCTCACAAAAATAATTTGTAATTCTTTTATCTAATATTTTTTCATTTCTAGTATTCCAATCAGAAAGTTCTTCAAAATTAAAAACATCTTGAAGTGACAAAATTGAAGTAGAATGTTTTACTTTTCCAAATTTATCAAGAGGTTGTCCAGCTACTCTCTGCGTTGGAGAGTCTTGTGTAATAAATTCAGGATTAGCATCCTCTAAATCTTTTAATTCTTTTTTTAAAGAATCTAAAGCTTCTTGAGAAATTTCTTCTCTATCTTCAACGTGATATAAATATCTATGATAATTAACAAGATCTTTAAGTTTTTCTATACGATTTTTAATTTCTTCTTTATTCATAAAATAAGTATATTCTTAATGTTGTTATTATAAAACACTAATTATTAACTATCAAATAAAATAAGTCATAATATTGACTTTTAATCAAATATATGATTATATTCTAACGGAATTGTACCTTTAAAAGTACTATAAAAACTAGTAAATATCCTTAGGAGGAGTTTGATATGAGCGAAACCGAATTAACTATTCTGAAAAGATTAATTTCAGAACAGACAAAATGGGTTGTGTTTTCAAATAACATATCCATTTCCCTGTTGGTTATTGCTTTTATTCTTCTTATAATTGCAATAGTTATGATGATCAAAGCGAACAGAACCTCGAAAAGATTAAACATGAATGTTGAAACGGTTAGCAACAACATCATGGATAATAACGAGCTCGTTAAAGAAAGTAAGAGACATTATGAAGCAATAGAAAGCTCCTCAACTGTATTGTTAAATGCTGAACTTGAAATGCAAAAGATACTTGGAGAAATACAAGTATTAATGGGCGAAATAAAAACAGAAGCTGGTTCAGTAAGGCATGAAACCGTTGAACAAACAAGAAATATCGATACAGCATTTACAAGATTCAATAAAGAATTTTCTACTAATGTTAAGTGCGTAACTGATATAATTGCTAAAGAGCTTGAAATAGCAACAACAACCGCATCAAAAGAAAATATTGAAGCAAGACAAGCTACTATTAAATTGTTTGACGAACACATGCTTGGAATACATAAATCAATAGTTAAGGCTGTAAAATTAACTAGCGATATAACATTCCAAAAAGCAACTGATGTTGTTGGCATGGCATTAAGAGATGATGCTGAAAGAAATGTTAAAATATTTGTTCCGGCATTAAACGATGTGCTATTAAGACAACAGAAAGTTGTTATGCAGCTTTTCTCAATGTTGAAAGAAATAGAGAAAAACGATGGTGTTGTTCTTCGCTTTATTAATGAACAAGAACTGGAGGCATCTAAAATGCTTGCGATTCAAATATCAGAAAATAGTGAAAAACAAAAAGCAAAAGATGAAATAAATATGATTCTAGAAGAACATGGATTTGACAGAATTGCAAAAGAAAATGAAAAGTTAGAAAGAATTATTGTTTCTGATGAGGCTGCTATTGCGTTGTTTAATGACATTAATGAAATTGGCGAAAGAATCTAACAGGAGGAAATGATATGGGATTATTATTTATTGTCGTAATTCTTGTTGCATCGATAGCGCTTTTGTATCTTTTGCTTGGAGATGAAAAGGATAGTATTAAAAAAACTATTTTTTATAACCCAGCACCAGAAACATACAAATGTCTTTTTATCTTTCTTGATAATAATTCAGGAGAGGAAGCTCTTATTACACTTCACTTCCCGTTAGAACACAAAGAGTTTTTTAGAAATGTTATGACCGCTGTAAAAGAAAGAATTCTATCTGATGGTTATTTTTCCAACACAGAAAAGAAAGTTCCATCACTTCCCATGGAAGTTCAAGATGGTTATATCATTTTTGATAAAAATTGGAAGAATACTGCTGATGAGAATATTTTCTTGAATTTTATCATTCCGAGTAAATATTCTGATTATGTTAAGCAAATTTTTCAAGAAGAATTTGTTGAACAAAAATTCACAAAGACGTCAGAAATAGAAGAAATACCGGAAGAAGAAACTTCAGAACCAACTCAAGCAATTGAAAATCCAAACGATAGACAATTGTCTGACATTATTAATTCGTGTAATCAATTAAATTCTTCAACAAGCACACAAGAAAATGTATCAATCTCAATACCTGAGACCAGTGTATTGTCTGAAGATGACTTGAGTTCACTTGTGGCTGGAAGCGAAATTTTGTCGGAAAAAGATTATTCAACAGTTGAAGAATCGGCAGAAAAATCACCTCCCGAAGAAAGTGATTTAGTACAAGCAGAAATCGCAATAGAAGAAAAAAATACTTCTGAGATTGAGGTTGTAGAAGTTGAAGAAGAAATCAACAACGAACCTGAAATTCAACAAGAACAAACTTCTCCTGTTGTCGAAAATTCTGAAGAAATTTCTGCGGAAGAAACTTTTGACGAAACACAGTCAAAAGAAATCCCACAAGAAATATCTGAAGAATTTACGGAAAAAGCTCATATTGAAGCTGTTGACCAGCAAACATCAGAAGAACAACAGGAAAATATTTCGGAAAGCATTCCGGAAGAGTTACCTGTTGAAATTGAAGAAGAACAACAAGAAGTTTTAACAACAAATGAATGCATGACTGAAAACGCAGAAGTAACTTCTACTGATGATGTTGATCAGAAAGTGACGGTTTTAGCTTTTGAGTATTCTATGGAATATGCTGTTTCTCAAAAATATAAATTTGATTTTGCAGGAAAGTTTGAATTAAAAGTATTTAATGGAAACCAAATTGCACTTACAAAAATGAAACAACCAAAGCTTATTCTTATGTCAAACAATCCATCAGATATTGAAACATTTTTGAAATGCATAAAGCATAATCCAACCATTTTTATTCTTGCAGGACTCACTTATAAGAAAATATTGGAAAACATAGAAGAAGGTAAAATATTTATGCCAATATCCTTTAAAGATCAAGTCATCTTGTTTTACCACGAAGAAGAAGTTATACCGGGATTACCAATCGGAGTTTACGTATTGGAGTATCCAAGTTAATTTTTTATCATTCTACCTCCCCATATGAAAATATGGGGATTTTTATTTGCAACGATTATTTAAATATGATAAAACAATGATGTTATTTTTAAACAAATTTTATAAAGGAGAAGCTCTATGAAGATTACCACTCTTGGTGTTTCTGGGGCATTTAGCTCCGGTAAACCTATAATGGCAGTATTAGAAGAAACATTAAAAGATCAGATTACTTCTTTTAATGGAGATTTTATTCCTAAAGACTATTTAATTAAGCTTGTGGAGTTGGAATCGAAAAAATATTTTAATCCAAATTGGCAATCAAATTTTCTTATTGAATTTAATCAACCAAGCATCAGAAATGGGGGGTTTCCATACAGATTACTTCTTGATGCTGGTGGAGATATTAAAAATTCATTAGCCTATCAAAATTTACAACCACATATGATTGATGGAGTATATATTACTCATTGTCATAATGATCATATTGGCGGAATGGAATGTCTTGGATTAACTACCTTTTTTAACCCATTTTATTCAAGAAAGAAAACAGAATGGCTTAATGGTGAATATATTATTAATAAAATATTCACTACCGGCTTAGAAAATGTACATAAAATATCAGATGGAATGAAAATGGAAGTTTATGGACAAGAAGATGTTTTAAATGATTTATGGAAAACGCTTGTACAAGGATTTTCAACATTACAAGATATTCCAAAAATTGATTTTGAAACATTTTTTACAAAAAAAATAGTTACAGAAGATAAGCCAATACGCTTTATAGATAACGAAAAGATATGGGAAGGAAAGATAATAAAATCAGATCATGTAATATCAGGGACAACACCAATGCCGTCATATGGAATAATGTTCAGCTGTTCTGATGGACAAAAAATATTTTTTCCGTCTGATAGTAAAGCTATATCAGAATCAGATGAACAATATAAATATTATAAGGAATGTACGACAGCTTTTATTGATTGTGAAACCACACCCAATAAAAGTGGCATACATGGACATATTGATGAGCATAGGAAAAATGAAGATAGTATTACTAAAAAAGAAATACTATATCATTACCAAACAGAACCAGATAATAGTGACGGCAAATTCAAAGCCATTGCTAAAATTGGAGACGTATGGGAATTCTAAAAAAAGCCACCAGCAACAACTGGTGGTCTTTTATTTAATAAGTATTATTTATAAGAAAATCAGAGATAATAGCTTTATTATTATTACCTATATTCCCTATTGATTTAATTCTTTGTCCTCCACCACCAGGAACAAGGTTTATAACATTTCCAGTAGCGTTCCTTCCAGAATAAAATGTTATTTGGTTATTAATTGAATCATAATTTCTAGAAGTTATAATAAAACGATAAGTATATCTATTATTATTTGAAACACTAAAATTAATAGTACTTGGAGAGTTATAAAAATGATTTAAATTTCTTTGAAGTGAGTTAGAAACAAATCTTCCGTTTCTATATCTAGAAACAACAATATTATAAACTTCGTTTCCGTTTGATGTCCAAAATAATTTAACAGATCTAATATTTGTATAGCCAGTGATATCAATAGAATAACTAGTATTAGCAGAAATAGTTGAAACATTAATAGTGCCAATTTGTTGTCCTCCATTTACAGAATCAGCAACTATTTTATAAGAAGATCTATTATTTAAATTGCCAGAATTATAAGAGTTGTTTTGAACAATATTATTTAGAGTGATGTTATTTTTTCTAATTAAATAAAGCGCTCTTTCTATACCACTTTCCGCTGCATATTCAGAAGTTTTTATTTTACTATTATCATTAGAAATTTTAATTTGATTAATAACAAAACTATTCAAATATAAAGCAATAGACAACAAAATAAAAGTTGCCACAACAACAATCAACAAAGTATTACCTTTTTTATTATTAATAATTATCATTTTATATAATTTTTAATTTCTATAGTATTTTGATACGAAAAATCATAGCTTTTCATGCCTACATCTTGAATATATCCAGACATAACAACAGAAACAATAGGCATATAATTTGAACTAGGTTCAGAAAAATAAATATTAAAAACATCTATATTAACATTTTGAAATGTAATTTTTTTATATGTAGAACCATTATCAAAACTAGCTTCTATACAAGAAAAATTAGAATAACAATTACTGGTTTTTCTATATATAACGTTATTATTTAATGCAATTCCGTTCATAGGAGTGCTTATATTATAATGATTACCATTTCTTTTATAATAATTATAATTAACACCAAGGCTATCTATATTATCAATAATAGAATTAAAAATTGGCTTTATATCGTTTTGAATATTTGATGATGTTTTTATGTTATTACTCGCTCTATTTGTATAATAAATAGTTCCAAATACTAAAGAAATAAAAACACCAAGAATTGCTACAGAAACAACTATTTCTATTAAACTAAAACCTAAATTGTTTTTTAAGATTTTTTTCATAGTATTTTATTTCCAATTCCAAAGATTTTTTTCCAATGATACGGTTTTATTTGTATTTCCATCTTTCCATAAAACAGTAGACGTTACTTTTATATAGCCATTATAAGATTGAAGTCTTATTAATCTATAAAATCCAGTATTAATCAAATCTGGATTTGTATTCCTTCTTGATTGAGTATAAAACCCCATAGATTGGCTTTTATATATTGCGCAAGAATTATTAGTACTAGTAGAACAAGAATTAATAGTTTCTCTATTATTATCATTACCAAAATCAATAGACCATGTGTTATTATTGTTATTAAAAACAACAATAAAATTTCTATCCGAAGTTAATATTCCAGAAGTATACGTTCTATTATTTAAGAAATTATTATCTCTCATATATGTAATAACCTCTATACCCTCCGAAGCAAAGTCAACAGCGATATTAGATTTTTCGCTTTTATTATTTGAGACATTACTCATATTTATTAATCCCAAAACAGAAACACAAACAACAGAAAAAATAGCTATAGAAACCATTAATTCTAATATAGTAAAACCCTTATTTGATTGTATTAAAGTTTTTTTATACATTTATTTTACACTTACAACACTAGTTAAGGCATTTATATTAATTATTTTTGTAATGTTTTTATACATTAATGAGATATTTATATTTTCAGATTTAGTAATAGAAGAATTCAAAAAAATACTATTATCAGATTTAAATAAAATATCCATATTAGACCCAAAAGACAATGAATTAACTAATGAATTATTAAGTTTTATATTTTCAATAATCTCATTACTATCATAATGATTATTTAAATTTAAATCTTTATATAAATAATATTTGGAATTATTTACACTCAAATAAATGCCATAGTTATTATTTTCTGAAAATTTAATATTAGATTGCCCACTAATAGCCATATTTCTAGTTTTTAAAATATTTGTTTTTAATAAATAAGCGTCATTATTAATAAAGTTCTTTGTGTTATTATTTTTATAAAATGACAAACTTAACCCAAAAATAAGGCCTATTATTCCAAGACTTACAATAAGTTCTATAATACTATAACCTTTTTTATTTAACATTTTAAGATAATATTTTTATCAAAAAATTACTAAAAAATAATACTAATAATGTACCTATAGACAAAAACGGAGCCAAAGGCAAAACATTTTGATCTAACTCAGCATTTTCTATTTTATTTTTATTAAAATATTTATTAACTAAAATAGGAATAGAATAAATAGCACCAACAAAATATGACAAAAATATTGCAATAATAACCTTTTGTGGTCCAAATAAAACGCCCATCAATAATCCCATTCTAATATCACCACCACCAATCCATTTCCCTTTTGAAATCATAAATTGTATTAAGAAAAACAATATACCAATAGTAGCTCCTAAAGTAATCATTCCAACATCTTTATAAACAATATAATTTAACATGGCTATAATGGCAGCTGTAGGTATGGATATTTCATCAGGTACTTCCATATATTTTGTATCATATACAAATATACAGACAAGAGAAGATACTGTAATAAGATCTCTTATGAATAAAATTATATTAAAATCAAAACAAAAATAATTAAAAACAAAACAAGCCGTAAACAATAAAGCAGTAATAAATTCAACCCAAAAATATTGCCAAGAAATTTTTTCTTTACAATATCTACATTTACCTTTTAAAGCTAAAAAACTAAACAACGGCACAAGATCAAAGGCAGAAAGTTTATGATGACAATTTGGACATTCAGATCTACCAAGCAATGTAATCTTATCATGCAATCTAATTATTAAAACATTAAGAAAACTTCCTATGCAAAGACCAAATATAGTTATAAATATAATATATAAAATTTCCAACATAACTTATAATTTAATTTTAAATTATTTCCACGTTTACTCTCTTTAATATTTCTTCTTTTATTTTTTCTGATATTTTTTCAACAGTATTCAAACCGTTTATTTTTATCAATAACCTTCTTTTTTTATAGAATCTAACAATTGGTCTAACTTGTTCTCTATATGTTGCTAATCTTTTTCTAATAGCCTCGGGATAATCATCCGCCCTTCTAACAACATTTCCATCACATTTTTCACATTTATCTCCTTTTTTAGAAGGAAACAATTTTAAATCATAAGAAGCACCACATTTATCACAAATTCTTCTATTTTCAATTCTTCTAACAGCCTCTCTATTGCTAATATCTATTTCAAAAACGAAATCTATATTAGTAATATCATCTAAATATTTAACCTGATTAATACTTCTTGGATATCCATCTAAAATAAAACCATTTCTACATTCAGTATTTGCTAATCTTTTTTTAAGTAACTTAAAAGTAAGCTCATCGGAAATAAGTTGCCCTTCCGCGATTAAATTCTGTATTTTTAAGCCTAGATCAGTCTTTTTAGCAATTTCTTCTCTAAAAATTTCTCCAGTAGAAATTCTTTCAATCCCAAAAATCTCTGATAAAAGCTTTCCTTGCGTACCCTTACCACAAGCTTGCGGTCCAAGTAGAATGATTTTATGAGTTATTTTTTTCACAAATTCTGATTATTAACTAGTTAGCTTAATTAATTTAATAATAAAGTTTTTGTAACGTTGTGGAGCTCATTTTATATAATAATAAAGCGGAACACAGTGAAAAAAATTTTATTATTAAATTAAATACAACTGTATTATATCAAATAAATAAAAAAGACGCGACTTTGGAGAATCGCATCTCTTTTAACTTTGAAATATTATTTTAAAGTTACAACTGCACCAGCAGCTTGTACTTTAGTTTTAATATCTTCAGCTTCTTCTTTTTTAACTCCAGTCTTAATCATTTTTGGAGCTCCATCAACTAAATCTTTAGCTTCTTTTAATCCAAGACCTGTAATTTCTTTAACAGCTTTAATTACATTAATCTTTGAATCACCAGTAGATGTTAATTCAACATCAAATGTTGATTTAGCATCAGCAGCATCAGCACCAGCAGCTGCAGCAACAGCTACAGGAGCAGCAGCAGAAACTCCGAATTTTTCTTCTAAAGCTTTAACTAAGTCAGTAGCTTCGATAAGAGTTAATTTTTCAACTCTGTCCAAGATTTCTTGAGCAGTTTGAGATAATTTTATATCAGACATACTATTAAATTATTTTTATTAAAATTATATATTAAGCGGCAACTTCAGTTTTAGTTTCAGTTGTTTCAGCAACAACCTCTTCTTTAACTTCAGCGGCAACTTCAGGAGTAGCTTCTACTACAGGAGTTTCGGTTACTTTAGCAGTAACTTCTTCTTTAACTTCAGTAGCTTTGGCAGGTTCTCCAGCTTGCTTTTTCTCAGCAACAGCATTTATAGCTCTTGCGAAAGAAGAAGCTGATGAATTCAAGATATACATGAACTTTGATACAAATTCTTCTCTTGAAAGTACAGAAGACAATTGATCTATTTCTGTTGTAGAAACAATTTTACCTTCGTAAAATCCACCTAATACAGGAAAAGATTTCTTTGCTTTCTTAGCATATTCTTTGTTGAATTTATAAAATTCTTTTATACCAGAAACTTCATCATTATTATTTAAAATAATAGCACAACCACCTTTAGCTGATTGAGAATCAAATGATTCTACGCCATTATTTTTGAAAGCAATATTTAAAAGATTCTTTTTAGAAACAACGTATTCAGATCCAACTTTTCCCAAAGCCTTTTTAAGATTTTGAGTTTGTTTTACTGTCATACCAGTATAATCAACAAAGAAAGCTGATTTAACTGATTTTATTTTATTTTCTAAAGAAGAAACTATATTTGACTTTCTTTCTTTTGAAATAGCCATATTTTTTTTGATTATTAAATATAGAATAACTTATATAACATTTATATATTATGTTATATAAATAAAAAAATCTGCCAAAACCGCAGACTAAAATTTCTATCCGACCTAAAAATCTATAGAAATAATTGAGATTGGACCTCGATAGGACTTACATCTTGTTTCCAAGAAACCTATTGTCTTTGGCTTTGCGATAATAATGATATCAAAAATAATAAAATATGTCAATAAAAAATAAGTGAATTAATCACTTATTTTTTACTTATTAACTTATAATAATTTTTATCGTTTTTTTCTAAAGAATTATTATTATAAGGAATATCTAATTCGTTTTTAGTTCTATATTTAATCCACAAATCATATAATTTATATATATTTTGTAAATAATTAGAATCTTTTATTATTTTATTTTTTTGAATTGCTTTATTATTTACAAACATAAAAAATCTTTTTGCAAATAATTTATCTACCTCTTCAATGGTTATAGCCTTTTCTTTTATTGAATTGTAAACTGTTTCAAAAAATATAATATACTCCATAACACCAGCTACATCATCTTTTTTTATATCTTTAATACACTTTCCATCTTCCTCATATTCTAACTTTACCAACATTTCGTCTATTTTATCATTCATTAAAAAATTATTATTCAAATCCATAATAAACTTACCTTCAGTTATTCTCTTATCTTTAATAGTTTGAATTAAAACAGAAACTATTCCAACAATAGCAGATATAACACCAACTAAAAATGATATTTCTATACTTGTATTTTTACAATAAAAACTAATTATATTGACGTTTTTATTTAATATAAACAATAAGAACAACAAAACAAACAATATAAATAAATAAACATAATTAAAATTGTTATTTTTAATATATGCAAATTTATAAAATTCTTTATCAATCTTATTTAACGAATACTTTTCATAAGGAATAGGTAAATTATTTTTAGTCCTATATTCTATTAGTCTATTATATAGTTGATATATGTTTTTAATAAATTTATTATTTTTTAGAATAGTAAAATCTTGAATCTTTTTATTATTCACAAAAATAAAAAACCTTCCAGCAAATAAATCATTTACTTCTGAAATTTTAAGTATTTTTCTAGACAATAAGATATTTATTGTTTCAAAAAAAACAATATATTCTATAACAGTAGTTTTATTTTTTTTATCATTCAAAAATGAATCTATTGAAGTAAAATTATCTAAATCTAATTCTAATCTATAAAAAAAGTCGCTTATTTGAGTATTTCTAGAAAAACTATTATTCAAATCCAAAACAAACTTAGCTTCATTTATATTTTTCTCTTTATTAATTTGATGAACTATTGATAAAACACCAATAAGCACAGACAAAAAACTAAAAAGAGTTTTATAATTTAAATCAATAATACTTATTCCGTTGCATTGAACCAATAAATAAGAATAGTCTTTTAAGAAGAAAAATAAAAAAAATGGAATAATTATAAAAAACAAAAAAATATTCAAAATAAACTTTAGATTTTTTGTTTTATAATTAGTCATTTTATTTGTTTAAATAATTTTTTGTCGCCTCCGCTAATATTTCCATAGTATCAAATATGTATATATTTTCATCATTCTCACCTACTAGTATTTGTAGTTCTGTACATGCCAACAAAACACAATCACATCCATTTTTTTTAAAAGAATTTATTATTGATAATATATAATTTTTATCATCTTTTTCTTTTCTATTATTTAATATATTAGAAATTATGATAGATAATTCTTTTTGTTCAACTTTAGTTGGTACTTCAACAGATATATTACTTTTACTAAAAGCATTTTGATACATCATTGATTTTACAGTTTTTGGAGTACCAAGCAAACCAACTTTTTTAAAATTATATTTTTTTATAAAACTTACAGATTCATCAACTATACTTATAAATTTTACATTGGTTTTTTTTATAATATCATCCAAATATATATGTATTGTATTGCATGGTATAGTAAAAACTTTTATGTTTCTTATTTTTTTTAGTTGTTTTATTCCATTAATTATATAATCTTTATATTCTTCAATATCCTTTCCTTTTTTAACAAAATCATTCTCCATTTTTAATGTAATAGGAGTATTATATAAAAAAATTTCTGGGTAGTTTCTTTTATTTTCTATTTTAAATTTTTCAATTAATCTTAAATAAAAGTCTGCTGTTGATTCTGGTCCAAAACCACCAATTATACCTATAGTTTTATTTTTTTTATCCATTTTATAACTTAATTATTTCTCCAGCCTTTAAAATATTAGACTGACTATTATTGTTTTTATTTTGATTTAGTTCTTCTTTAATTTCATCAAAACTTTTTTCTTTTAATTGATTTAAACTAAGAATTGGTTTTGATGTCATTGCTGGTTCTTTTATTTTTTCTTCATTATTATTTTCAATAATATCTTCTTTAATACTCATATTAGAAACACTTTGTTCTATTTTTGGTTCAATATCTTTATTCTCCTCAATTTTCAATATCTCAGGCTCTTGTGGTTCTATTTTTTGAATAATTTTAACTGGTTCTATTATATTTGGTATTACATTATTGCTTTCTATTTTTTTTACATCTTCAACTTTATTTAAAATAACATTTTCTTTAACTGGTTCAATTGTTTTTACTACTTCATTAATAAGATTTGCCACATCTATATTTATATTATTTTCAACTGCAACAGGTTGTTGTTTTATATCTTTATCTTCTATTTTATTTTCATTTTTTATAACTAATTTTTCATTATCAATACCAGTTTCTTTCATAATGTCACCAAGCATTGATTTAAAATCAACTTCAGGCTCTTGTTGTTTTATTTTTTCAACAGTTTTAATAGGTTCTATTATATTCTGTACTACATTATTATTTTCTATTTTCTTCACTTCTTCAACTTTATTTAAAATAACATTTTCTTTTGCGTTATTTATATTTGATATACTTTTATTATTTTGAATCTCTTGTTTTTGTTGATTATTGTTCTTATTTTGATTTACTTGTTGTTTACTATTTTGATTATTATCTTGTTTAGGTTTTTGTGCTTGATTTCTATTATCTTGTCTAGGTTGTTGATTATTAGAATTTTTATTATTTTGTTGTTGACCTTGTTTTTGTTGATTTTGATTATTATTTTCTATTTTTTTATTATCATAAACCTTAGCAAAAGTATTCTCGTTTATTTTTGCTTTTTCTTCTTGTGAAATAGGAGAAGCTTTTTCAATTTTATTAATAAATCTATTTTCTGTAGGTTCTGGAATTAATTTTTCTCTTATTTTCTTTAAATCATCAACACAATAGATAGGTCTCTTATCGTCAGGCTTAAAAGGAACTTCCATTTTCATTCCACAAATCCAACAATTTGTAGAATACATCTTGTTTTCTACATTTTCTTCAACTATTCCCTTTTCTTGATTTACTTTTTTAACTTGCTCTTCTTTATTTTTCTTTTCTATAGAACGCTTTTCTTCTTCTGTTAAACTCCATTCTCTTATTTGATCTTCTACATATTCTTTAGATCTAGAATATCTTTTTCTTGATTCAGCTATAATAGCAGCCGATCTATCTTCGTATGCAGAATTTTTAGTCATAGGCGGAAGTGTTGCTGCAGAAAAAGGCTTAGAAGCAACTCCATCTATAAGAAGTTTTAATATTACATTATATTTTGGAATATTTACTAAATCTTCCAACACAAAATCTGGCCCAAATTCTTTTTCAAAAATTTCAGCATCTTGTGATCCTAAACGGAAAGTAATTAAAGTACCACCATTACCAAAAATAGCGTCAGAAACCTTCTCTGGAAGCTGTAAAACATATTGATGAGCAACAATAAGAGATAGTCTATATTTTCTAGCTTCTGATAAAATATCAGCAAATGAATCCGTAGCAAAGTTCTGAAACTCATCTACATATAGATAAAAATCATTTCTTTGTTCTTCTGGCAAATCAACACGGCTCATAGCAGCTAAATATAATTTAGTAACAATCATTGAACCAATAAGAGAAGAATTATCTTCACCAATTCTACCTTTTGAAAGATTTACTAAAAATATCATTTTCTTATCCATTATCTCTCTCAAATCTATAGTACTATGTGCTTGTCCTAAAATATTACGAACAATAGGATTAGACAAAAACTGACCAACTTTATTTTGTATTGGACTTACAATCATTGGTAATTCTTTTGCTGGATAATTCTCATATTCTTGAGTCCAGAATGCTTTTAAAATAGGATCGTGAACATTTTCTAATACAGAATTTCTATATTTCTTATCCGTAAGCATTCTATTAATTCCAAGAAGAGTACTACCTTCAGCATACATAAGAGAAAGAATAGTATTTCTTAAAACATATTCAAGTCTAGGTCCCCAAGAATCAGCCCATATTTTTTTAAAAATACCAATAAGACCAGATGTAACTAAGTTTTTACTAGAATCACTTCCAGCCCCTTCTAATACATTAAAAGCAACAGGATGATCTACATCTGATGGGTTAAAATAAACAACATCATTTTGTCTTTCTGGTGGGATACATCTAACAATAGCTTCTGCCAAGTCTCCGTGAGGATCCATAACGCAACAACCATTACCATTTATAATATCTTGCATAATCATATTTTCTAAAAGTGCGGATTTACCAGAACCAGATTTTCCAATAACATAAACATGACGACGTCTGTCGTCTCTTTTAATTCCAAACTTTTTTCTCATACTACGAAAGTTTGTTGCACCAATAACGGTAAGCTCTTTTGGATCTACTACCATATATTAAATTTACCTTTTTATATCTATCAAATTATAACATTTATTTAATAAAAAAACACGTGGAAAAACACGTGTTTTGTTTTATTCTTCACAACATCCACAATTGCAACAATCACCGGAACATGAATTTTCTTTATCATCTTCACAATCACAATCATCACCACAACAATCACATTCACATTCTTCGTCTTCACATTCAGATGATGTTATTTTTTCTTTTATTTCTTCTTCCATGTTTTTATTTTTAGTTTTTTATTAAAATATGTAGTCCGCCTTCACTAAAGTTTCAGCGAGACAATCTTTCTTCTAATTCATCTACTTCATGGCTTCGCCATTTGTAGCTTCGTAAGAAGCGAAGAATGGTAGCCCTAAGGAGAATCGAACTCCTGTTTTATCCGTGAGAGGGATACGTCCTAGCCACTAGACGATAAGGCCATAAATTAATAGAAAGATTATAACATAAAAAAACAAAAAAAGTAAATAAAAAACGGAAAAATTAGTTCCGATTTTTATTTAAGCTTTGTTTTAAAGAAATAAGAGCTCTTCTATGCTTACTTTTTACCGTATCAATTGATTCATTAAGAAACTCACTTATTTCCCTAAAATTCAGCTCAGAAACATAATACAAATTTACCACTTCTTTATATTTTAATGGTAGTTTATCGATTTCGTTTTTTATAATTAAAATATCATTTTTTATATCAAAAATTTCATCTTGTAATTTAGATTCGTCTACTATTGAATTTTCAAAATAATTTTCATCATCATCTTCAGATTGTAAATTTGAAAAATTTATATCTTTTTTCTTTTTTATATAATCTAAAGCCGTATTTTTAGTAATTTCAAATATCCATGTTTTAAACTTTTTGTTTTTATTAAATTTTTTTATATTTTTAAAAACTTTAATAAAAACATCAGAAGCAATATCTTCAGCTATATTATTATCTTTTACGTAAGTATAAGCAAAAGAATAAACAGGATCTAAATATTTTTTTACCAAAACAGAAAACGATTGTTCATCACCATTAAAATAAGATTCTATTAATTTGTTATCATCAATATTTAGATCCATTTTTGTTCTTTAAATTAACTTTTAGAACTATTTGTTAGATTGCTCGTTATTAACGGGTGGCTCTGGAGTTATATTTTTATCAACATCTGATCTTATTTGGATAGTTTCAGCAGTAACAGTACCATCATTATTTGTTTTTCCAGTAACTGTAATATTTTTATCAGTTAAAAGCTCTTCTTTTGTAGTATCGGTAGATTTTAAAACTTTAGTACTATCAGATAGTAATACGATTTTAGAGCCACCTGTTTGCAATTTAACGGTTAAAGTATTGTTTTCTAATGAAAGTATTTGTCCTGTAATCATATTTCCACCCAATCCAATATTCTTTCTGGTTGTAGAATTTTGCCCATTTTTTGAAAAATTACCACCTTGCATATTTTGAAAATTTGGCATATTTGATTTAGATTGTGATTTATCAAATTGTATACCACCAAAAAACGAACCTCCAGCAATAGCTAAAGCTATAGGTATAAAAATTAAAATTTGTTTATTCATATAATTTAAATTATTTTTTTAGTTTTTAGTTTTGTATTTTTCTATTTTATTCATATTTTAGTGCTTCTATAGGACTTAATTTTGCCGCTCTGTTTGCCGGATAGTATCCAAATACTATACCTATCAAAGCAGAAACACCAAAAGCCAACAATATTGACGATCCAGAAACACTAGTAGCTACACCGCCAAATTTTGTAATAAGAAGCGATACTATCCAACCAATAAATACACCAATACCACCACCTATAAAAGTTAAAGCAACAGCTTCAGCTAAAAATTGATTATTTATGTCTCTTCTTTTTGCGCCTATAGCTTTTCTTAATCCTATTTCCCTAGTTCTCTCAGTAACAGTTGTAAGCATCATATTCATAATACCAATACCTCCTACAACCAATGAAATAGCAGCAACAGCACCAAGTAATTTTGAAAAAGTATCCGTAACAGAAGACATAGTAGAAACCGTATCTGTTTGGTTAGATACCGTAAAATCAGCCGAAGCAGAATCTTCAATTTCATGACGTTCTAGTAATAAAGCAGTAACATCTTCTTGTATTTGCGTCATGTTTTTTTCATCATCAGCTTGAATTGCGACAGTAGATACGTATTTTGTTTTTCCACCAACCAAATAGGATTGTGCAATAGTTATTGGAATAAATACCATATTATCCTGACTATTAAAACCATCACTTCCTTTTGTTTTTGTAACCCCTATAATTTTAAAATCATAATTTTTTATTCTTATTTTTTGACCTATCACAGTAGAGCTTTCAGTGTCTTCACCAAATAAATCATCTTTAACGGTTGGACCTATTACAACTACTTTATTCATTTTATTTACATCAACTTCAGTAATAAAACTTCCCGTTTCAACTTCTAAATTTCTTACGGAAGTATATGATTCTGTGGTACCCATTACAGAAGTATTAGTATTGGTTCCCTTTGCGATAAGTTGATATCTTCCAGATAATTCAGTATCCATATTTTTTATATTTGAAATATTGGATTTTATAGCCGCAGCATCTGCACTAGTTAAAGTAGTAGAAGTACCTCTTCCGCCACCAACACCAAAACCAAAACTTTTAGTTTTTCCTGGTGTGACAGTAATTAAATTAGCACCAAGAGATTGTATACTTGATTTTATACTATCCTTAGAACCCTGACCTATTGCTATCATTGATATTACAGAAGCAATACCAATAACAATACCCAAAACCGTAAGTCCGGATCTAACTTTATTTGCAACAAGAGCAAAATAAACTTCTTTTAAAAAATAAACTGGTTTCATTTTTTCTTTTTAGTTTTGTTATTTTTAGTTTTTGGTTTTGTCGTTTTTTAGAAAATCTTTTAGCTTTAGCTAATTGGATTTTTCTTATACTCTTTAGAGTGTATTTTTATATTATCCCTATCCTCTACTATTAACCCATCTCTTAAAACTATAGTTCTATCTGCATGCATTGCAACATCTGGTTCATGAGTAATTAAAACTATAGTATGTCCATTTTCTTTATTTAATCTTTCAAATGTAGCAAGAACAATTTCTCCTGTTTTTGTATCAAGATTGCCAGTAGGCTCATCGGCTAATATTAACGTAGGTTCGTTAATTAAGGCTCTAGCAATAGCAACTCTTTGCATTTGTCCACCAGATAATTGATTGGATAGGTTATTAACTCTAGCTAAATCAAAACCAGAACCTTTTAAAGCTTCCATTGCCCTTTCTTCAGCCTCTTCTTCTGGAACTCCTTGATATATTAACGGGAGTGTTACATTTCTTAATACAGTAGCACGAGGTAAAAGATTAAATGCCTGAAACACAAACCCTATTTTATTCATTCTTATATCAGCAAGCTCGTCATCAGAAAAAGATGAAACATTATGACCATCCAAAAAATAATCCCCACTAGTTGCTGTATCTAACGCTCCTAGAATATGCATTAATGTAGACTTACCAGAACCAGAAGGGCCCATTATTGCAACAAATTCACCTTCTTTTATTCCAAAAGAAATACCTTTTAAAATCTTAACCTCATCTCCACCATTAACATATGTTCTAGTTATGTTTTTACATTCGATTATATTTTCTGTTTTTTTCATAAAAAAATATTATTCTTTAAAATCCAGAAGGAGGCATTCCACCACCCATATCACCACCCATTCCACTACTTGAAGAAGAAGTGCTAGATTTAGTAGAAGATGATTTAGTAGAAGAAGTGCTTGTTCTACTAGTTTGTAATAAACTTGTTCCAGTTGTTGTTTTTGTTGTTGTTACCTTTGTTGTTTTTGTAATAATTACATCCCCGACACTTAATCCGCTTGTAATTTCAGTATTTGTATCGTCCGATAGACCAGTCACTATTTCCTTTTTAACAGGAGTCGTAGATGATTCTATTGTTGCACCATCAACAGCTTTTGAATTATTTTCAAAAACCTCAACATAACTTGCTTCACCAGAAGTTTTTATTGCAGTATTTGGAACAACTATAACATCACTTTTATTTTCTAAAATTATATTTGCAGTAACACTCATACCTGGTTTTATTCTTGAATCTTCAGCATCAAATGCTATTGCAACAGTATAAGAAACAACACCAGAAGAAACAGTTCCCATAGTATCAACATCAGCAACTGTACCTGTTAAAGATAAATCATCAATGGCGTCAAATGTTAAGGTTGATTTTTGACCAACTTTTATTTTTGCAACATCAACTTCATTAAAAGTTAATTGAGCCATGCTATGTGAAGATATAATAGTGGCCATTGAAGTAGAGCTGGTTGTCTCATCTCCTACACTAACATTCATTTTAGCAATAGAACCATCAAAAGGTGCTTTTACGGTACAATCAGATATTGATGATTCTATATCAGAAACAGAAGCTTGGGCTTGGCTAATAGATAATTGATAACTTCTCTTTTCCAAATCAGTTAACCCTTCATTCGCTTCTTTATAACTTTCTTCTTGTATTTTTAAAGAATTTTGAGCAGCAACCAAATCCATTGGTTGTGTTTTCTTTAATGTATCTAAACTATTTATTGCATTTTGCAAATTAGTTTCTGAAGAAGTTATATTAGTTTTAGAACTAGTTAAAGATGATAAATAATTTGTAGATGAAGTTGTGTCTGTCTTTAAAGTATTACTATATGTAACAACGCTAGAATACATAGTTCTATGTCTTTGATTATTATAATCTATATAATAATTGTAAACATTATTTAAACTTCTAATAGAATCAGCAATAGCTTGGGCTGTTTCTATACTTGTATTTAAAAATGTCTTTATATCTTCATTTGATGATGTTTTACTTAAATTTCTATACCCAGAAACATTGTTATCATAAATAATTTTTGCATTTTTATAATAAGCAGTAGCTTTCTTTAATAGATCTTCTAAAGTAGCTCTATCAGTTTCTGAATCAAAAGTAGTAGAATTTAAAATATCACTCCAATATTTAGGTATTTCAACATTCCACACAGTATTCATATCAATTAAATTCTTATCTGTAGTAGAATCACCAGTAACGTCTTGTGGTAAAATAGTATCAGTTAAATAAAGAATTTTTCTTATATCATTAATAATATTTGCAAATCCTGCAAATGAAGTGTCAATATTATTTAATGTAGTATCATAAGTATTATTTAAAGAAGTTTCTGCATTATTTTTTGAAGTTTCGGCAGAGTCTAAAGATGTAGCTTGTGATGTTTTTAGTTTCTCTAAATTATCCTTTGCATTTTGTAAAGAAGCATTAGCTTGAGCTATAGATAAAGCACTCTTTGGAGCTATCGCCTTTGCATAAGAATTTTGAGCATTAGCAAGACTTAATTGAGCTGATCTTAATTGCTTTACTAAACTACTTGAATCTATTTTCAAAATTACATCCCCTTTTTTTACTTCATCTCCCTTTTTTTTATAAACATTAGTAACAGTACCTTCGGCTAAAGATTTTACATCGTATTCATCAGAAACGACAACTTGACCAGTGGTAGAAAGATAATTTGTAATATTACCAGTAGTAACAGCACTCATCGTATATTTGGTTATTGAAGCATCTTTCTTTCCAAAAATTTTAAAACCAATAAAAACAACAACCCCAATAGCAATCAAAATTATAAATATACGAATTTTACCATTCTTCTTGTTAGTAGCTTTATTTAATGACATATTAAAATTAATTTATATTATTTAGTAATTGCACTATCTGTATTAGTTTTATTTTCAGAATTCTTAGGCTCAGGAAGTATTCTTATTAATTTAGCCTCTATTTGGCCAGAAGAATTAGGTTCACCAACAACAACAACCTTTTCATCAACTTTTAAATCAGTAATTTTTATATCTTTTTTAAATTCTTTTATTGTAGTTTTATCATTTACAACAACAATTTTTTCAACATCATCTTTATCTTTTATAGTTAATGAACTATTATCAATTTTAATAATCGCACCAAACAATCCTCTAGAATCCATCATTGGCAAATCTTTTCCATCCATAGAAAATGGTGGTTGAAAATTATCTCTATCAAAACCCCTTGCGCCACCAAAATTTGTATCATAATTATTATTCCATCTACATGAAAATCTAGCCTTCTCTGAACCAACAAAAATACCCAATTTAAAAGAAAGTAAAAGTAATATTAATGAAGCTATAGATATGATTATTATAATGAATGATTTTGAATTAAATAATTCAGTTAATATTAAGTTTTTTTTATTATTTTCCATATATATTTAATTAATATTTAGCATGTGTATAAAACACTAAGTTTTTTATATCTTTTGTTAAAAACTTTGCCACAAAAGAAACAAACAATGTCATACATAAAAATAAAATTATGTTTAATATTGGTAAGCTCTCTAGTAAAGATAAAACAAAACTTGAAGAATAACTCGAAATAATTTGGAAATCAGAGAATACTAGAGAAAATATTTGAGAAAAACCAGACTGAGATGCTGCTGATAAGAAAAATATAATAGAAAGCACAAAACAACTTACAGAAACAGCAAAAACAAAAGATGTAAATATTAATCTTTTTCTCATTGCAACAATGCTTTTTTCATTGCTTATTCTATTTAATATCTTATTATATAATTCCTCAGAAGGTTTATATAATTCTTTCAACAAATTATTTTTCATATATTTAAAATTATTTCATATACAACTTATACGATTAAAAATAAAAAAATGGTGCAAAAATCACCATCTTTTATTTCTTTTTAAAGAATAACTCCTTTAAAGTTTTTTTTCTTAATTGATTTATTACTACTAATGTCTCATTTGCGCACTTTTCCCAACTAAACAAATCTGATCTTTCAAATCCCTTTTGTATAAGTTCATCTTTTATTCCATCCTTATTTTCAATAATATTACACAAATTTTCACAAATTTTCATTGTATTATTAGGCTCAGAATATAAAGCAGCATCGCCAGCGACTTCAGGAATAGATGTCATAGTTGAGGTTATAACAGGAGTTCCGCATCTCATAGCCTCTATAATAGGTATACCAAAACCTTCATAATTAGAAACAAACATAAACACTTTTGCCATATTAATTATTGGAACAATCTCATCCTGATTTACATAACCTAATTCTATTAAATTTTTTTGTAACCCCTCTTCAAAAATAGATGTCTTTATAGAATTATACCCATAGCCAGATTTGCCTATTAATACAAACTTAAAGTCTGGATATTTTTGATTAAATTTAACAAAAGCTCTTATTTGATTTAATATATTTTTTTTATCCTCTATTCTACCAATATAAAGAACAAAATTATCAGGAAGATTATATTTCTTTTTCATCCTATCAAATATCTCTTTATCCTCTATTTTTTTATAAATATTTTTATCATAACCTAAATGAGTAACGGAAATTTTATCTGAATTACAGTTTGAATATTTTATTATTTGTTGTTTTGAAAATTCAGATACTGTAATGATTTTATTAGAAAAACAAATACCAAATTTAAAAGCTATCTTTTGAAGAAATAAATCCTTTCTAGAATAATATTCTGGATGATCAAAAAAACATGTATCATGAATTGTTGTTACAAGCTTAAAAGTTCTAAATGGAATAAGTGGTATCATTCCAGAAGGAATAAATAAAACTCTATTATTATCATAATTCACATTCCACCATAATTTTAATTGCGTCCAAAACTTTTTATGATCCCAAGAAAGAATTCTTGTATAAAAATTATCAGGCAATTCTGATAAGCTACCTTTTAATTCATTTTGAGAATACAAAAAATATTGATTTTCTCGATCTATTTTTTTAAAAGCTTGTATTAAATTATGAGAATACCACTCAACACCTGTCTTTTTTTCAAGATTAGCACGAGAAGCATCAATTGCTATACGCATGATAATTATTATTTTCTAATACCTAGTTTTTAGCATTTAATATTTTACACTAAAAACCAAAAATTAGATATTAGTTTTCCATAATTATCCCCTTCCAGAAAATATACTCTTTTTATACATATTTAAATTCTCTAGTACAATACTAATACCTTTCACAACACATATTAAAGGATTATCAGCGACTCTTACCTTTATTCCAAGAGCATTACAAAATAATTTATCAATATTTCTAAGCAAAGAACTTCCACCAGCAAGTACAATACCATTTTCCATAATATCAGATGATAATTCAGGTGGAATATCATGCAAAACCTTTTTTATAGCCTCTATAATAGATTTTAATTCTTCTTGAATAGCAAAAGTAATATCATCAGAATTTACAACAAATACTTTAGGTAAACCAGAAACCACATCTATTCCAGTAACTTCAACAGTTAATTTTTCTTTTGAAAATAAAGCACTTCCTACTTTTATTTTTATAAGTTCAGCAGTTCTTTCACCAATAGAAAAATTATAATTTTTCTTTATATAATCAATAATAGCACTATCAAATTTATTACCAGCTATTTTTATAGAATTAGAAACAACAATACCACCAAGCGATATAACAGCAATCTCACTAGTTCCGCCACCTATATCAATAATCATATGACCAGAAGCTTCAGCAACAGGAATAGAGGCACCAATAGCAGACGCTATTGATTCTTTTATAATATAAGCAGATTTTGCACCAGCAGAAATAGTTGCATCAATAACAGCTTTTTTCTCGGTAGAAGTAATACAAGAAGGAACAGAAATCATAATTTCTGGATGTACAAATTTAAAATTACCAGTAGTTTTAGTAATAAAATATCTCAACATTGCTTCTGTTGCAGTATAATCAGCAATAACCCCATCTTTTAATGGTTTTAATACTTTTATTTCATCTGGATTTCTTCCAATCATTTCTTTAGCTTCATTTCCTATTGCTATAGGTTTTTTTGTTTTAGAATCAATAGCAACAACAGATGGTTCATTAACAACAATTCCTTTTTTAGGAACAAAAACTAAAGTATTTATTGTACCAAGATCAATTCCAATTTTCTTAATAAACATTCTTTTTTATTTTTAGTTTTTTCTAACTATCTTTTCTCTATTTCCCATATATTTTCTTATAACTTCTGGGATAATAATTTCACCATCTTTAGTTTGATTATTTTCCATTATAGAAACCAAAGCTCTAGCCATTGATATAGCAGTGCCATTTAAAGTATGAACATATTCTTTTGTCCCATCTTCTTTTTTATATTTAATATTCAAACCTCTAGATTGAAAATCAGTACAATTAGATGTTGATGTTATTTCACCCCAATTTCCCATAGATCCATCTGATTTAGGTTTACCAGGCATCCAAGCTTCTAAATCATAAGTTCTTATAGATGGTCCACCAAGATCAGCAGTACAATGGTCAATAACCCTAAAAGGAATATTTAAACCTTTAAATATCTCTTTTTCTATACCTAATAATTCTTGATGAATTGCTTCACTTTGAGTTGGAGTAGCATAAGAAAACATTTCAATTTTACTAAATTGATGAACTCTAAAAATACCTTTAGAAAATTTAGATGCGGCACCAGCTTCAGTTCTAAAACAATGAGATACGGCAGCATATTTTAATGGTAATATTTTTTCATCCAAAACCTCATCAGCATGATATCCGCCCATTGTAATTTCAGCAGTACCAACTAAACATAAATCCGTATTTTCAATACTATAAATTTGAGTAGATTCTCCTCTTGGTTGAAAACCTAGACCTTCTAATATTTCTCTTTTTGCTAAATCAGGAGTAGTAAATGGAGTAAATCCATGTTTAACACAAATATCTAAAGCATATTGAGTTAAAGCAAACTCCATAAGAGCTAAATCATTTTTTAAATAATAAAATTTAGCACCAGCAACTTTAGTCCCTCTGTCAAAATCTATTAAATCTAAATATTCAGCAAGTTGAACATGATCTTTTGCTTCAAAATCAAACTTAGTAGGTTCTCCAACTATTTCTAAAACAGGATTTTCATCTTCGTCTAAACTAACAACAACATCTTTATGTGTCATATTTGGAACTTGCAATACTAACTCTCTAACTTCTGATTCTAAATTTGTAAGTTTTGGTTGTAAATCTTGTATTTCTGTATTTATTTTTTTTATTTCTTCAATTATTTCTGGAGTAGGCTTTGTTTTAGAGTTTTTATTTCTTTCAGCTTGAAGAGATTCTAATCTTTGTAATATTGATATTTTTTCATCATATTTCGAACATAATAAATCAATATTTGCTTTAGAAAGTCTATTTATACAATTTTGCTTTACTAGTTCTTTATTTTCAAGAATAAATTTTATATCCAACATAAGTGTAGATTAATTATTTTAATTATAACTATTTTACCTCATAAACAATAGCTTATCAAAAACTGAAATATTTTTGTGTTCATAACCATACATCAAAAGCACCATTACCACCTCTATTTTGCGCCGACTGATTAAATCTATAATTCATTTCATTTAAATAGTCTTTTACAACACCTTTTAATACACTATAACCATCTTCTCCAACTCCAGTAATTATTCTAACTTTTGAAAAATTATTTTCTAAAGCAAATGATATAAAATCAGATAAGATAGATTTGGCTTCAATTTTTGTATAACCATGCAAATCTAAACAATCATCAACATCAGAATTTTGATTAAAATTTAAATCAAAATCATTAGAATTATTAAATTCTAATTTTGCTTGTAATCTTGCTTTATTTTTTATTTTTCTTAAAGTCTTACCCTTCATTTATAGTATTTGTATTTTATGTATTATCTTTCAAAGAATTAAAGATGAAAAAAGTTTAATACATTATAAACAATAAAAGCTGGCCAAACAATGGCTTTTAATAAACCAAAAACACCAAGCCAAAACGTTGCAGCATGTCCAATAAAATAAATAGCCGCACCAATAAAGCCAAGTCCATAAATAGTCCCACCACAAACATCACCATGTTTTTTATTACAACAATTTTCTTTTGTTATATCTTTTGTAACTTCATTTTCCATATAATTTTATTAATGTTTAATATTTATAAATAATATCATAATATTTAAATAATAAAAAACAACTCCGATTTCTCAGAATTGTTTTTTTATGATAGGAAAAATACAAAAGATTAACGTTTTGCCCATTGTGGAGCTCTTCTGGCTTTCTTCAAACCTGGTTTCTTTCTTTCTACAACTCTTGAATCTCTTGTTAAGAATCCAAGTTTCTTTAATGTAGTTCTAACAGCTTTATCTTCTCCAGATAATGCTCTAGATATACCATGTCTTATAGCTTCAGATTGTCCATTTGTTCCACCACCAATAACTTTAACATAAACATCATATTCACCTTCTTTTGAAATTTGTTTTAATGGTTCAATCATTTTTTCAATAAGTGGAGCTGCAAAATACTCTTCAGCTTCAATACCATTAACAATAGTCTTTCCTCTACCATTATAAACTCTAACTTGAGCTATAGCAGCTTTTCTTCTTCCTACAGCATAGAAATATTTTCCTTCTGGAAATTTTATTTCTTTTTTATCTTGTTTTTTAATTTCTTGTTTTTGCATATCAGTATTTTACTTTTTAAAACTTAATCTTTTAACAATTGCCTTTCTTGTCTTGTTGTTTGGTAACATTTCAAAAACAGCTGTTTTGAAAGCTTCTTCCATTGTAGTATCTTTCATAAGTTTTCTCTTTAATCCACCAACCCATCCAGAATGATGAATATATTCTTTTTGATTCATTTTATCTCCAGTAACTTTGATTGCATCTATATTTTCGATTACAACAAAATCACCATTATCAATATGAGGAGTATAATCAATTTTGTTTTTTCCTCTTAAAATATAAGCTACTTTTGTAGCTAATCTTCCTAGAGAAACATCTGTTGCATCAATTTTATGTATTTTTCTTTCTATCATATTTTTAATTTAATTTCCTATTATTTTACTTCTTCTTTTTTAGTTGTAGCTTTTTTAGTTTTTACAGCTGCTTTCTTTTCTATATTTCTTGCTGTATTTTCAACTTTTTCAGCTTTCTTTTCAGCTTTTTTAGCTTCTTTTGTTGGTTTTACTTTTTCAACTTTTTCAACTAATTCGAATATTGCCATTTCTGCACCATCGTTTGGTCTTGGACCTGTTTTTATAATTCTTGTATAACCACCTTTTCTGTTTTCATTTCTTTTAGCGATATCGCTAAATAATTTTTTAACAACATCTTTATCATGAATTTCTTTCACAACTTCTCTAACATCATGTAAAGTACCAGCTTTTGCTTTTGTTATAAGTTTTTCAGTATATGGTCTTATAGCTTTTGCTTTTGCTAAAGTTGTTCTTATAGATTCAGCAACAAATAAATTAGTAGCTGTAGCTCTATATAATGAATTTCTTGGTCCTTTTTCTCTACCTAAAATTTTATTATTATTCTTATGTCTCATTTTAAATAAATTACTATTTCTTAGTTTTAGCCTTCTTTACTGCAGGTTCTTCTTTTTTAGTTGCAGCTTTCTTTGTTACCTTCTTTTCTGTTTTTGGTTCAGCTTTTTCTTTTTTTTCAGAAGTTTTTTCTTCTTTTTTTGATTCTTTCTTTGAACTTACAAGAACATTTTTATCATCATCAACATTTATATTGTTCTTTATTATTTCTAAGTTTTTCATCAAAATATCCAAAGAGTCAAAAACAGCTTTTCTTGGACCAATAGAACCATTTGTTTTTAATGACAAAATTATCTTGTCCAAATCCACCATATCACCAACTCTAGTTTTTTCAACTTTAAAGTTAGCATTTACAACTGGATTAAATAAAGCATCTATAGCTATAACACCAATTTCATCAATAACTTCTTTTCTTTCTTCTGTTGGATAAAATCCATATCCTCTTTTAACCCATAATTTCATATCAAATTCTGTATCAGAATCTGTAATAGTAGCAAGTTTTAAATCTGGGTTTAATATTTCAACATCCGCATTAGCTTTTATATCAGAAGCTAAAACCTCTCCTTTACCCTTTTTCTTTATTTCAAGAATGACAGGTTCATTTGAGAAAGATTTTACAACAAGGCTCTTAGTATTAATAATAACCTCGATCATATCTTCTTTAATTCCAGCTAAAGTATCAAACTCATGTTTTACGCCTTTTATCTTAATGGCAAAAACAGATGATCCTTCTAATGAAGAAAGTAAAATTCTTCTTAAAGCATTACCAACTGTTAAACCATAACCAGATTGAAAAGGTTCCATTACTAAATCCAAAGCGTATGGAGTGTTTTTATCTTCTACGATTTGAAATTTCTCTGGCAATAGGATGTTATTTTCCATATTTATTATATTAAATCTTTTTTATTTAAATAGTTATTTCTATTATATTACTATCTTGAATAATATTCTACTATTAATCTTGTATTTACTAATTGTTTCATTGGAGTAACATCTGGATCTCTCAAAACTTTTGCTTCCATTTTTGATGGTTCAAAATATACATGATCAGCTGATTTAATCTCTTTTTTCTCTGCTTTACGTTCTTCTTCTAATTTCTTTGATAATTTTTCAGTTGTCTTTAATGTTATTACATCGCCAATTTTTACTTGAGCAGATGGAATATCAAGTTTTTTACCATTCACTAAAACATGACCGTGAGAAACAACTTGTCTAGCCATGGCTCTTGTTTTGAAGAAACCAGTAGCAAAAACTGTGTTATCTAATCTTTTTTCAACTAACATTAAAAGTACATCTTCTGTGTTAGATGAAGATTTTTGAGCAAGATCAAAATATTTTTTAAATGCTTTTTCAGTTAAACCATAGATTTTTTTACAATCTTGTTTAGCTTTAAAACGTTCACCGTAGTCTGTAAGTCTCTTTCTTGATTCTTTTTTAACAATACCACCTTCAGCTTTTAATCTTGCAGCTTTACTTCCTTTTTTTCCAAACAATCTTCTTGTCTTTTTTGCAGCTATTTTATTCGCCATATTATTTATAATTAATTTAATTCTTTATTATACTCTTCTTGGTTTTGGTTTTCTACAACCATTATGAGGAACAGGAGTTATATCTTTAATGCTTGTAACATTAATTCCGTTAGCATTAAATGCTCTAATAGCAGCATCTCTTCCAAGTCCAACGCCTTTAATAAATACGTTAACTTCTTCAAGACCAAAGCTTTTAACTTTATTGCAAACATCTTCAACTATTGTAGAAGCAGCAAATGGAGTAGCTTTTTTTGGTCCTTTAAAACCATTTTTACCAGCAGAAGACCATGCTATAACATTTCCATTTACATCAGAAATAGAGATTATAGTATTATTATAAGTTGCATTAATATGAGCAACTCCTTTTTTTATAAATTTTATAGCTCTCTTTTTAGTACCTTTCTTTGAAGATACAGGTTTTTTTGAAGCAACAGTTTTAGCTTCAACTTTTTTTGTTTCTTTCTCAGCCATTTTAATAGATATATTAATTATTTTAATTACTTTTTAGTAACAGCTATTTTTCCACTACCAGCAGAACCTCTCTTGTTACCTCTAACAGTTCTTGAATTAGTCTTTGTTCTTTGACCTCTAACTGGTAATCTCTTTGCATGTCTACTTCCTTTATAACAACCGATTTCTTTCATTAAGTTTACATTCTTAGAAATTTCTTTCTTTAAATCTCCTTCAACTTTAAATTTAGTTGTAGCAGTTCTAATAATATTAGCCTGTTCTTCTGTAAGATCCTTTGTTCTAATATTTGGATCAATACCACATTCAGCTAAAATTTGTTTAGATCTTGTTAGCCCAATACCAAAAAGATATGTAAGAGCAACTTCTATTCTTTTGTCATTTGGTAAAATAATACCTGAAATACGAATCATATTTTTAGTTTAAACTTATAAATTTAACATTTATACTATATCTATACAGGATATAGCAAAGGATAATTATCCTTGTCTTTGTTTATGTTTTGCATTTTTACTGCAGATAACCCAAACACGACCTTCTCTACGGATAATTCTACAATCTTTACAAATTTTTTTTACAGAGGATCTAACTTTCATAGTTTTTTATTTAATTATCAATTCAATAAAACAAAATTATACATTAATTTAAAAATAAATCAATATGTTAATAAAACATATTTGTTTAATTTTAGGCTCTATATACGATTCTTCCTTTTTCTAAATCATAAGGACTAATCTCTAATTTTACCTTATCACCTACTATTAATTTTATATTGTTCTTTCTCATTTTTCCACATAGATAAGAAATAATTTCTCTTCCATCTGGTAATTTAACTCTAAATGTTGTGGCTGGTAATAATTCAGTTATTACACCATCAACTTCAATAAAATCGCCTGAACTCATTTATTTTTAGATTAATATAATTTACGGGTTAATTAAAAAATGTGCTGTAATAAGCGCTTATGTAATTATATCATAAAAAATTAAGATATGTCAATAAGGATAAGTCAAAATATAATAATATAAAAATAAAAAAGCAGATTATTTAAAATCTGCCATCATCTCATCTTATCAGATTAATACTGTTTTTCTTTTTTTATCTTCTTATTTTTTTTACCCAAAATTAGGAAAAATACGAAAATATTTGCAACAAGAAAACATACAACCGCAAGAATAAATAAATTTACAACATTAATTTTATTGTTTTCTAATATTTTTACAATTATGCAAACAATAAGCATTAAAGCAACCGTTAAGTTAGCTAAAATAAAACTATACTTAGTATTCATCTTCTCCACCTCTCAAATTTTAAAAATCACAAATAAAACTTGTGTTATATTATTAATACATTAGTTTATAAATAATTTCAATACTAAAAAACAGAGAATACTGTTATTGCTCTGTTTTTTAGTTTTTCTCTCTTTTTAGTTTTATAGTTTTTTTATTACGGTTGTAATCTTTGAATAGTTCTAGCAAAAGGAATAGATTCTCTTACGTGCTCTAATCCACAAATCCAAGTTACAATTCTTTCAAGTCCATATCCAAAACCAGAATGAGGAACGGATCCATATTTTCTTAAATCTAGATACCATTTAAATGTTTCAGGATCTAATTTCATTTCCTTTATTCTTCCTAACAATTTATCATAATCATCTTCTCTTTGACTTCCTCCAATAATTTCACCATATCCTTCTGGTGCAAGTAAATCAGCACAAAGAACCCTTGAAGGATCTTCTGGGTCTTGTTTCATATAAAATGCTTTTACTTCTTTTGGATATTTTGTAACAAATATTGGTTTGTCATATTTTTTAGTAAGTATAGTTTCATCATCAGCGCCCATATCATCATTTTCCTTAATATCAGAGCCCATTTCTTGCAACTCTTTTACTACATCTTTATGTGTTTTTATTATAAATGGAGCTTTTACTTTTTCTAAAGCTTCTATATTTCTTTCTAATATTTGTAATTCTTTTCTATTATTATTTAAAACCTTTTCAACTATATAGCAAATAAGAGCTTCTTGAACCTTTATATTATCCATATAATCATAAAAAGCCATTTCAGCATCCATCATCCAAAATTCTGTAAGATGTCTTCTTGTTTTTGATTTTTCAGCTCTAAATACTGGTCCAAAATCAAAACATTTTCCAAAACCAAAAATAGCAGCTTCAAGATATAATTGACCAGATTGAGATAAATAAGCCGGCCTATCAAAATAATTTAATTCAAAAAGTTCTGTCGTACCTTCACAAGCACTTCCAGTAAGAATTGGGGAATCTGATTTTATAAAACCTTCCTTTTGAAAAAATTCATAAGTAGCATTAATTATAGTATTTCTAACTCTTAATATAGCCCATTGTCTTTTAGATCTAAGCCACAAATGTCTATGATCCATAAGAAAGTCAACTCCATGCTCTTTATTAGAAATAGGATAATCTTCGTTTGAATAATTTAATATTTCAAAATTAGAAACAGAAAGTTCAAAACCAAAATCATCTCTTGTATTTTCTTTTACAATACCAGTTAATTTAATACTAGCTTCTTGATTTATTTTTTCTAAATCAAGCCATTGTTCATCAGAAAAAGAAGATTTTTCAATAACAGCTTGCATATATCCAGAGCCATCACGCATTTGTAAAAACATAATCTTTCCAGAAGATCTAAAATTAGAAACCCAACCAGCAATTGAAACCTCTTTACCTAAATATTCAGGAATATTTTTTATACTTATCATATATTTTAATTTAATATTATTCGATTATTTAACTTCAATACTATTTATTATTACATCGGTTAATGGTCTATCATCCCCATCTGTTTTTACCTTCTCAATATTTTCAATAACATCTAATCCGCTTGTAACATAACCAAAATTTGTATGCTTTCCATCAAGCCAAGGAGTAGAATCCGCAGTAACTATAAAAAATTGACTTCCATTAGTATTAGCACCAGAATTTGCCATAGCGATAGATCCTTTTACTAATAAATGTGTATTTATTTCATCATCAAATTCATAGCCAGGACCACCAGTACCCCAATAATCTTTTTTAGAATCATCTTTCGTTAAAGGATCACCACTCTGAATCATAAATCCTTCTATAACTCTATGAAATTTAACACCATCATAAAATCCTGACTTTGCTAGTTTTATAAAATTAGCAACAGTATTTGGAGCATCTTTTACATAAAGCTCAAGGCCAATATCACCCATATTAGTTTTTATTGTAACAACAGAAGAACTTGTAATATTAGTTTGTGAATCCATTTGATTTGCTTTTAATTTATTAGAATTTTTTGTACATCCAGAAAGAAATATAACTGGAATTAATAAAGAAAGCAATAATATTTTTTTATTCATAAATTTTTTAAGTTATTTTTCATTTTATCTATAATATTATAAAGATTAAATGAAAAAATAAAAAGACTGTATAACTTAATTAATTTTTAATTAATAAAAAAAGACGCACAATTTGTGCGTCCATAATAGAAAAGTGATTATTTTTCCAAAAAACTATAAACACCATTCCAATCATTTAACCTTCCAATTTCTTTCATTTTATTCAAACGCTTACAACGATTCAAATAAAATTCCAAAACTGGATCCATCAAATCATGCCCATGAAGATAAAAGAGAATATTTTTATATTCCGAAATAGCAACATCAAACGTTCCTTCTCTATAAAATTTAAAAGCTGTATTGTAATGTTCTTGTAAACTATTTTTTATAGAAATAAAATCATTATCTTGATAGTCACATACTTCATAGATCTCTATCGGTTTATTTTTTCCATAAACCAACACCTTGTCTATAAATCTTATATCATGAAAATCTTTTAAACGTTCCTTTGTTTCTCCTGATATTAACAAAGGTAATCCATAATATTTTGTTAACCCTTCTATTCTACTAGCAGAATTAACATAATTACCTATAACCGTAAGATCCATTTTAACATCAGACCCAATATTCCCCTTTACAACATCGCCAGAATCAATTCCAATTCCAATGTTTATTGTAGTTTTATAATCACCACACAACATTGCGTTTAGTTCTGGCAATATTTTCATCATATCTATAGCGGCATTAACCGCAAAATTAGAATCATCAAATAAAGCCATTACCTCATCACCAATTAACTTATCTATCTCCCCATTAGAATTAACAATTGCCTTATTTATATATTTATAATAAATATTCAAAATATCGTACACATCCATCATTTCAAGCTTTTCTGTAATCTTGGTAAAACCACGAATATCAGAAAAAAGCATGGACATGGACTTTATTTCAGGATCCATAACAGTCGGATCATGTCCAGATTCTATAAGATCTGTAACCGACTTTCTTGTATATTGCTTTGTTATTCTTAAACGTCTTTCTGCCTCCGTTCTAGCATTATTTGCTTCTCTTGTTCTTTCTTGAACTTTTTGTTCAAGAATTTCGTTCTGATTTTTAAGAGCAGTTATGTCAGTAAAATTAAACACTAACCCAATAAATTTATTCTTTTTGTTAAAAGAAAATAAGACCTGCATATTTGCATAAACAATAGTTTTATCCTTCTTCTTTATTTTAACATCACGTTCAATATCTTCTAATTTTTTTATCTCATTTGAAGATATAGCATCTTCTTGAAATAAAAAAATGTTATTTATATCCATTAAACCGATAAAGTTCTTATCATAACCAAGAATATCATAAAAAGATTTATTTACTTTTGTAATAAGCAAATTAGGATCCGTGGAAATATTAATACTTTTACTTTTTTCAAAAAGCTTCTTTCCTATATTACTACTCACATCTCCAAGTAACTCATATTGAGAAATAGAATATGCAACACTAAGTATCCAAATACCAGAAAAGATAAATCCTATTGAGGGAAGATTTAGTTTATTTGATGGTGCAATAATATTGAAAAATATACCCAACATAATAGAAGGAATTGCAGAATTCAACATTATAGATGCCTGTTTTTTCTTGTTATAGTTTTCACTATTATTGAAAACAATCTTTATTTTTATAAGAAGATAAATAACAAGAGCAACACAAACAGCAACATACACAAGATATATTGGATATAATATTGTATTGTTTGGTTTATCCACCCAACCATAAATAGTTCTTTCATACCCAGCCGAAGCTGATAATCCACTAAGTGCTGCATAAACATAAAATATTCCAATAGAATATAATATAAATATAATAAACATCCAAAGCTTATTTAATTTCTCTTTTAAAAACAAAATAAGAAAGTTAATAGCAATTGGCCATATTGTACAATAACCGATAGCAGCTATATTAGCAAAGAAATAAACATCACTTTCTACTGGTGTCCAAAACATAAACATATATCCTAAACAACCAATAGAGAAACTAATATCCCAAATAAAAAACAAAATATTCTGCTTACTTTTCGAGTCTTTTAAAAATATATAGAAACCTATTAATAAAAAAAACACAAAAGCAATAAAAAACAAAATAACATAAGAATTTATACTAGAAACAAAAGATACTATCCCCATAGTAACCCCCTCCACTTATATTCAATTGTAAAAATTTTACAACTCATAAATATAATATAAACGCTTTTCTTATTAATGTAAAATTAATTTAAATTTTCTATAAAATCAGAAACATCATCAAGCCCATTTCTTAAGTTCATATTTCTTATGTTATTATGATATTCATTAAAAATATCCTCATTGTTTAATATACAATTAACAACATTACCTATCTTATTATATTTTCTCTCATAAACACCTAATTTATTATCTTTTACAAAATCAACGTTTCCTTTTTCTTGTCCCCATATATAATTAGATATAACCGGGATTTTATTTTGCAAAAGTATCTCCATAACAGCAGAAGTACCACCCTTACTTACAACAATATCTGAAATATTTATTAATTCATATACAAAATCAACAAAACCAAAAACTTTCACATTATTTAATTTTTTGTTTTGTATAATTCTATTCACTCTTGAGAACATTCTTTTATTTGAACCACAAACAACAATAATCTGTATGTTTTTATTATTTAATAATATATTTTTTAATATCTTTACGCCATTAGGCAATCCAGAACCTCCAGAAAGCATTAAAACAACTTTCTCGTCTAAATCAATTTCATATTTTTTCTTTAGATCATTTATTTCATTTTTATCTAAAACTCTTGAATATTTTTTATTTATAACGACTGGAAACATCTTTATTGATTCTTCTTTTACACCACTATTCAAAGCTTGCTGTTTTACTAATTCAGAAGAAACAATAAATTTCTGTGTTTTTTCAATAAACCAAAATCTTGGAGCTGTAAATGGATCAGTAACTATCGTCACAAAAGGAATATTAAATTTTTTTTCTATATATTTTTTTACATTTGTACTTATAAAAAAATGAGTAGAAACTATTTTATCAGGAGCAAAGTCTTCTATAGCTTTAACAATTTGTCTCCTTAGAAATATAAATGAAACAAAATTTGATAATTTTAAAATAAGACTAAAACTATTTAAAAAATATATAAATTCAAATAAAAATTTTAAATTTAATAATACACTATTATAAAAATCACGAGCTAAAAATCTAGCAATAGAATTAGATTTATCTGATGGATCAACTAATAAAACATTACAATTATATTTTTCTTTTAAATCATTAGCAATAGCATTTGCAATAGAATAATGTCCGTTTCCAGCTCTTATATAAAATAACAATATCTTTTCACCATTCATAAAATAAATAATAAAATTAACAAGTTAAATAATATGACAAAATTAACTATTAATCAACTTTAAAATTTTATTTTTGTTTTTCATTGTATATTCATAACCTATTTCAATAGTTTTTTCTATTGAAGATTTTCTAAAATCAAACGTATGTACAGAACCATCATATTGTATTCGTAATATTTTTTTTCCTTTTTTCTTACCATCAGCAACATCTCTTTCTAAAATATATTTTTCTGGAATTCCAACTAAAGTATCAAATAAATTTATAGGATTATTTATACTATTTTCTTTATTTAATATTATTGATACATCTAAAATTAAAATATTGTTATACTTTTTTATATTAATAAAAGGAACTGGACAAATAGCACCACCATCACACAAAAGCATTTTTTTTAACTTCAATGGCTTAGCAATACCCGGCATTGATATGCTTCCCATTATTGCCGGAAAGATATTTCCAGAAGAAAATTTTATTAAATCTAAAGTATTCAAATCAGTTGCATTGAAACTAAAAGGAATTTTCAAATCTGAAAATTTTTCTTGTTTTACATATTTTTTTAAAAAACTTTCAACATTTTTTAATGTTTTATCTATACAGTTTTTTTCAAATAATTGTATTATTTTTGATCTATAAAAATCACTCATTAATTCATCAAAATCTATATTTGGATTAGCTGAATAAACCAAACCAATAATGGCTCCAATAGAAGCACCAGATACTTCCCCAATTTCAACATTTAATTCTCTTAAAGCGATTAAAACTCCAATATGAAAAAATCCCCTGGCACCACCTCCACCAAGAACTAATCCTATTTTTTTATTTTTATTTTTAGAAAATAAATTAAAAAACATTTTTTTATTTTTACCTTTTTACTTTTTGATATTAAATTATACCATACAATAAAGGTTTTATCATTGTGGAAAATATCACCACAAATAAAAAAGAAAGACAAAGTCTCTCTTTTTTATTTTTTTGTAGTTTTCTTTGCAACTTTTTTTGCAGCTGGTTTAGCAGCAACTTTTTTTGCAACGACTTTCTTTGTTGCAACTTTTTTTGCAGCTGGTTTAGCAGCAACTTTTTTTGCAACTGTCTTTTTTGCAGCTGGTTTAGCAACTGCCTTTTTTGCAACGACTTTCTTTGTTGCAACCTTTTTTGTAGTAGCCATTTTAAAATATTAAACTGATTATGTATATATTATATCATGTTAAAAAAACGTTTCAATATGTTCCACACAACACTTTCTTCCCTAAAACAAGCTATTTTTTAAAGAAATCCACAGAAAAATATTTTTATAAAAATTACTAATATTACGTATTTTAAAATAAATTTAATTATTTTTCTTAAAAAACGTAAAAACATTGACTAAAAAACACATTAAATGATATATTACAAAAAAATAAAGGGGATCTTATGGGAAAGAAGTCCAGAAAGAAAAGACTAGATCCAAAAGATTACGGGACAACAGAATTGGCTTTTTATGGATATTTTAATCAAGCTCACAACCAAAGACCAGGTTTTAAAGGGCATCAAACATCACCAGAATATTCAGAAGAGCTACAGAGAATATGGAATCACTCACAAGACCCATCTAATACGGGAGAATCATGGGAAACTTCTCGTTGTGGACGAGGAGGAATAAAGGCAATAAAAAAATAACAAACCACAACCAAGCTAATATTAACAATATTTTAATATTAGCTTTTTTATTCTAATTTTTTTATTTTATAATCAATATTATTCTCATCTTTCCAAAGCATCCATATTTCATAAAAATATTTTTTAAAATAATCATCTTTTTTAAATGGTATATAAGATTTTATCACAATATCAATATCTTTTTGCGTAATAGTTGGACTAAGCATATCACAAACAAGAATTATATTTTCACTAGAACCATCATATAAACCGTCATTTAATTTCTGAATCTTTTCGGATATTTTTTTATTTAAATGATCAAAAGAAAATAAATTAAATTTATTATCTTCCCTAACATTTGTTTTCATCTTATTTTTCCAAATTTTTCTTGCTTGATTTTCATTATCATAAATACCAACAATTTCTACAGAATAACCATAAGTGCAAATACAATCAGCTTCTAGCTTTTCAGGAATCCCATGTCTTAAAAATTTTATATCTTTACTATAAATATTTAAAAAATTTTTACAAACAGATATTTCATGATCTATTTTTTGGTTTTCACTATTATTCATAATATATTTTTAATATAAATAAATTATAGATCAATTTTCAAATTATATAAAACATAACTTGACTTTTTACGTAAAATAATGTAAAAAAATAAAACATTTTATGGAGGGGTTATGAAAAAGATTTATGTTTTTATTGTAATTATTTTTAGTCTATTATTTATCGGTTGTGAAAAAGACACAACTGTATTAAAAATAGGCATCAGTAAAAATTTTGAAAAAATAACACCAGAAACAAGTGTTATTGTTATAGAAATATCAAAAAATTCATCAAACAAAAAAGCAATTTGGAGCCATGAATTTTCCATAAATACAGAACATGGGGTTATTTTAGCCAACATCGAAATAGAATCTGGTGAATATTATATCCGCGCAATTGAAAAAAAAGCAGACGGAACAATAATCAACAGATATGCAATTCATGATGTTTATAACAGAATTAAACCCGAAGAATATAATTCATATTGCATAAGTATTATTCCTGGTGGTGGATTTTCAACAGATGCTTTAGTAAAACAAAGCAGTAGCACACTTGCCTATAATACGGTAAGTAAATAAACAAAAACAAAACCCTTTATTTCAAGATAAAGGGTTTTTTATTTTTTAAAATAGTTATTACCAACCAAATTTTTGAGGATAATTAAAATAAATTCTAGCACTCATATTATCACAAATATGACAAAATGCTGCTAAAGGACACATTACCCTAATTTTATTAGAGTAATCTTGCTCTTCTCCATGAATATATTTTAAAGCATTTTTTTGGTTGCTATTAAGCTTAAAGCCATATTTTTTAATAATAACTTCTTGAATTATTTCTTCTTTTTCATTTTTAAATTCATTGTCTTTTCCATATCTAAAAGGTTTTTCTATATCATGAAGCAAAAAAACAATTACACAATCTTTAAAATCAAAATCTAATTTTCTTTTTTTATCAAAAGTTTTATATAAAGTATTTGCTATATTTAATAAGTCTTCTATGTGTCCAAAATAACCACCTTTCCATGTTTGATGATTATTAGAAGATCCTGGGACTTCTTTATATTCTTTTTCTAAAAAAGCCATTAATTCTATGGATGATTTCTTATTTTTATCATCTAGTAAGCTTAAATAAGATTTTATTGGTTTGTATATTGCAAACATAATAATAAATTAGTTTATTACTTTTAAATTATATAATAAATATAGAATTATCCAAAATTTGCTTTTTTGTTAAAAATATGGTTAAATATATGAACAAATCATAAGGAGGTTGAAATGGCTAACATTATTAAATTTCCTTCTCAGTCTGAACAAGACAAGAAGGAATTTGAATCCATTAAAGAACTTGAGTACACGTCATATGATGTGAATAATATTTATCTCCATTGGGGTAAAAATCGAGGTCTAAGAGCCGAGGTCGAACCTATTGGAATTGATAAATTGATTCTTAAGGTTAACGAAAATGGAGATCGTGCCTGGACATACATAAAAGATATGTATGGAGTTGAACATAAATACATTCTTGATCCACAATTTTGTTTATTAATTTCTGATGACCTTGATCAATTAATTGATGCTGGGATATATAAATTATATTACAATTATATTGAATATATTATGTATATTCATATGAAAAAAGTGATTGATCATCATAAAGATGATTATAAAAAATATGTTTATAAGAGATTTATGGAAAGATGTGAAGAAGAAGAGTATTATATTAAAAACAAAGATTCTATTATTGATATTATAAACTCACCACTAATCGAAAAATTCGATTAAAAAGACGAAGTAAAACAAAACTTCGTCTTTTTCTTTTAGGCAACATTATTCCACATTTCTTGCCATTTTTGAGAATTAATTATTGATTGAATTTTAATATACTTCTTAATATTATCTTTATTTTCTGCAAGTAATCTTTGTTTTGTAAAATCTTTATAATATTTCCTATACTCTTCTGGGTTGAAATCTTTTTCTAAATATTCTTGTATATCTTTGTTTTTAAAAATATCTAAACTAAAAACATCTAAATTATTTTTTAACTTAATAACAATACCTTCGAAAGATTCTTTGCTTAATAAATTAGTAACACTTGTTTCTTTTTGGCCAATAAGTCTATTAATCATCAAATAAGATCTAAAAAGATTCTTAGTTCTTGTATTTATATTTATTTCTTTTATATATTTTTCTGCTGTTTTTTCTGTTTTTGGAATTATATCTTTTATCCTTTTTAAAGCTTTATATGCAAGATTCTTATCATCTTTTGTAAATAAAGGATTCTGATCTATATATTCTTCTACTTCTTCAAAATATGTAAATTCATCTATTTTAATATCGCCAACTCTTCTACTAATGTCATGGGCTATAAGATTTTGTCTTTCTCTATATTCAGCGGTTCCAGATATTGGCATGGGTTGTCTTAAAATATTTTCATAATTCAATTTTTCTTCAACTTTTTGTCTGAAATTTTCTTCTTCTTCCAAAACAGAATCAATTTCTTCTTGTGCTTCTGTATCATCTCCAACTTCTGATTTTATAATATCAGCTTTTTCTATAATTGATTCACTTAATTTTTCTGTTGTTTCTTTAATATCTTCTATAGATATTTCTTTAATATCTTTTGACTTATCTTGAAAATATTCATTTTCATTATTTGAATTGTCAATATTTGGCATTTTATTTAGAATTTAATTTTTTTAAAATTTCTTCATATTCTGTTTTGTCTTTATTTTCTTGTAATATTTCTTTTTCTATTTCTTTCTTTTTTCTAGATTTAAATTTTATACCATCAAGTCTTTCATTAAATTTTTTATATTGATTCTTTATAAAATCAAGTATTTCATTATTTTTCATAAATAAATTATCTATTTCGGTTATTTTATATAATTATATCAAATTAAAATTGTTTTTAATATTTTAACTTAGAAATAGATTAATTAAAAGCATATTCATTAACCATTTATATACTCTTTATTGTTTATATAAGTTTTTATTACACTATTAATTAAAAAATAGACCCATCACGGTCTATTTCTCAATTTGGCTGGGGAAGTAGGATTCGGACCTACGAATGCCGGCTCCAAAGGCCGGAGCCTTACCACTTGGCGATTCCCCAATGTGTTTGGAAATGTAAAAATGAAATATTTCAAACAATTGGATTCGGACCTATCGTAATGTCCCGCCGTGGCGGGAAGCCTTACCACTTGGCGATTCCCCAATGTGTTTGGAATTATAAAGTTAAATTATTGGATTTTATTTATTATTTTAAAAAATTCATTACCACATTTTAAAGATTTTAAATAAGATTCTCTTTTTACAGATTCGGATCTAGTTTTAAATTCTTCAAAACAAACAAGTTCTAATGGCTTTCTATATTTAGTAGCAATTACCCTTCCTTGGTTGTGTCTTAAAATTCTATCAGATAAATTATTAGTTTGACCAATATAATATTTACCGTCTATTAAACTTTTTAAAATATAAACATAATACATAAAAGATTTATAAACCTACGAATGTCCCGCCTTGGCGGGAAGCCTTCTATATTATATTGGCGATTCCCCAATGATTATTGTGCTCCAATAATGATAGATAGTATACTATTAAAATATTTTTTTGTAAAGATTATATTTTAAAATTCATTCATAATTCATTGCTTTTTTATCAAAAATATGAGAACATTTTTATGAAAATCTAATATGGAGGTTTAAAGTCGTGGCTTCAAAACAATACGAGACCGTTGGTCTAGATGAGATCAGACTAATTAAATTGAAAATAGCAGCAACTAATTTCATTACCCTATTTGCACTGTTGTTTTCAAGTGAGTTGTTTAATTCATTAAACAACAATCGCCTTGATGCTAGTTGTTATACCATGCTGAAAAGAATTTCATTTTCTTTTAAGCCGTTAACATTGGCTCTTTATGTTGTGATATCAGTAATTTTGTATTCTATTATTTTATACAGATTACGTCCTTTCTTTTGTTTTCTCAGAGAAACAGATGAGAGAAAAAGAAACGACTGTTATAAAGACGCAAGAATAGCTTCAAGTAAAATTCCATGGTCAATATTTATTTTTCAAACAATTGCCTGGGGTTTTGGCACTACGGCATATTATGTTATGAAAAAATGGAACGCAGAAAGCGGAATACCTTTTGTTATTGGCCTTATGGTTAAATTAACAACCGGATTAATGAGTTCTGCGTTTATAACAATTATTGTTAATATTATTATCTCCAAATACAAACCCTATTTGAAAATTGAGAAAATAGAGGAAGGAGAAAATGATTCCTTTAGTAGAGCTAAAGATTATCTTATAACGTTAATATCATCATTTTATGTTGGTGTTAATATGATTTATCTCTGTTATTATTATGGTAATCTCACTAATCTATTTAATGAAAAATCATTTACAATAAAAATGGTTGTATTTCACACCGCATTATCATGCATGGTGTTACTCTTATCATTTATATCAAAGAAAGAAACAAAGCTGCAAACTGAATTCTTAAAAGGAAAAATAAAAGAGTTTGGATCGGGAGACGTTGATCTCACAAAACAAATTACATTAAATACCTTTGACGAATTTGGTGATATGTCAGCCAATTTCAACAACGTTATTGTTAAGTTATGCCAATTAATTTCTGAAATTAAGAAATCGTCAAATAACTCAATTGAAGTAACGACAGTTCTTAATAACTCAGTAGAAGAAGCTCAAAAGATTATTGAGAAGATTAACAAAGAAACAACTGATATTTCAACAAATACAAGTGAACAAACATCTAGTATTACCGAAATGTCAGCAACAATTGAAGAAATTCTCAGTAAACTTAAATCCTTAAATGGTGTCATATCAAAGCAATTTGAACAAGTTTCAGAATCTTCTGCTTCAATAACTCAAATGATATCTAATATATCATCAGTTAATACAGCAACAAACGACATGGATAAACAATTCAGAGTTTTGACGCAGTCAACAGACGAAAACAAAGCAATGATAAGCAAAATTAACGAATCACTCCTTGCCGTGTCAGAAGATTCAAAGAAACTGTTTGATATCAATAAAATGATGAACCAAATAGCTTATCAAACAAACCTTCTTGCAATGAATGCAGCAATAGAATCTGCACACGCAGGAGTAGCCGGAAGAGGTTTTGCTGTTGTTGCTGATGAAATCAGAAAGCTTTCTGAACAATCAGCAAAGCAATCAAAAGAAATAGCAACAACATTGAAATCCATTAAAGCCGAGATTGATAGTACTGTTGTTTTATCAAATGGAATTGTTCAGTCTCTAGACAAAACAGTGTCCATTGTTTCTATTGTAAACGAACAACAATTGTCAATCAAAAATTCAATGGCAGAACAAGGAGACAGTGGACAGCAAATACTAAAGTCCCTCACCGTTATTAATCAAGTCACAAGCGAGGTTAAAGACGGATCCACAGAAATGCAAGATGGTGCAAATGCAATGTACGAGGAAGTTGTGAGAGTAAAAGATGCATCAATTTCTATTCAGGCAACCATGTCTGAAATATCCAAAGAAACTGATCAACTTTCAACACACATGACCTTAGTACTTCGAGAATCAGACAGAACAAGGATAAATATAGAAACCGTAACGAAACAGGTTAATATGTTTAAAACAGAGTAATCTCCTACCACCAAAATCAATATGATTATTGGTGGTTTTTTATTATTTATTAATTGGTGATAAAATAAAAAAGACCAACGCGACATTGGTTTTTCTTGATACATTTCAAGAAATTTCTAAAAAAGACTACCTAATAAGTAGTCTTTTATTATTATCTTATTAAATTTAAAAAATAATAAAAAGTCATAACCCCAGTAATAATAATTTTCAATAAAGTAGATATCAAAAAACCAATAAAAGACCAAACACCAACCTCTAAAGCTTTTTTAAATTCTTGACGAGAAATAATTTCTCCAACAATACTTCCAACCAATATACCTATTATTATTCCAAATGGAGGAAACACAAACATTCCAATAAATGTACCTATTCCCGCCCCTAATAACCCATTTTTTGTCGCACCTTTAGACTTTGCAGTAGTAGCTGGAATAAGATTATCTAATAACATTGTAATCAAGGTAATTATTCCAAATACAACAAGAAAAATTAAACCATATTCTGCCTTATTAGAAATATATAAAAGCACCAAAGCAGCATAACTGAATAATACTCCACCAGGTAAAATTGGGAAAAAATTACTAAAAAAACCAAGCAACACCAAAATAACACCTAATATAGTTAAAAAGATAATCATATTATTAATTTAATTTTGAAATATTATTACGCTTTTTTTCGTAAAAATAAAATATAAAATTTACAAATATAATAAACGCAATATCAAGATAAAACTCCTGTCTTCTTATATAGTTAGTGTAAATACTCATAACTATAAAGAAATTAAAATAAGCAAATAACAAAGTAAATGCAAGATTATTTTTCTTTGTAGCTAAAACATAAATAGTAGCAAAAATAGAACCAAATAAAACTGCTGCTAATATCATTCCAAGGTATCCAAAATCAGCCCAGAAATCAAACAAAAAAGTACCAGTATTCCACCAAGGTAAGAATATCTCGCCCCACTTTATGTTTATATTAAAAAATTTAATACCAAAAGCCTTAACAAAAGAATCAGATATAGATGCAAGATATTTTCCATTATAAAAATCATGAGTTTCGCCAAAATAGCTAGTAGCATGATAAAAAGTTTGTAAATTAAAACTTGGGATAATATATAAAGGAACTAATAAATTAAATTTTTTAGGAATATTAATTTTAGATATATCCAAAATATAATTGAATGGAGTAGATTCAAGATCTAATTCACCAGTTTCTTTATTATATATTGAGCCATAATAGTCTTTATAAGTAATATATTGTCTAAATATAGGAATAGAAATAGAGAAAAATAAAACAGAGAAAACAACAATAAAAGAAGATATAATAATTTGTTTTAAACTTATATTTTTAATTTTTAAAATTAAATAACAAAAAAATGATAATATTATTGGAAATAAAATAACAACACGAGAAGCGTACATAAGAAGCATTAAAAAGCCTAAAAATATTATCAAATAGACAATTATTCTTTTCCATTTTTTTATTAATTTTCCATATTTAAATAAAAAAACAAAAGCTAAAGGAATAAATATTCTTGGTAAAAATGATAAGTATTCTATAAGTCCAAATGTTTCTTTGTTTATTATAAACCTCATTCTATCTGGAGCACTAGCAAATATTGGCATTGTTCCAAATTTAAAAAAAATATAAATATTCGCTATAGCACTAACAACAAACATTGAAGATAAAACAATAACAAAAAAATTCTCATCTATTTTTATATTTTCATCTGCATTTTTTATTTTTTTATTTAATTTTATTCTTAAAAAATTATATGTTAAATAAAAAAACAAAGAAAAAATCCCTATAGCAATCCAAAATCTAGAATCAAAAACAGATTCAAGAGGACTTAATCTCAATTGAGCAACAGCAATACATAAAAACCACAAACCAAAAAATAGGTTATCAAAAGAAAATCTATTTTTTTTATAAAAAAAATACATCCATATAAATCCAGCACTACACAATAGAAATAGAATCATTAAAGCCATAATTTTGTTTTTAATTTTCTTTGTCATCCGAAGCTTTAGCGAAGGATGATAGTTTTTCTCTCTTTTTAGTTTTTAGTTTTGCAGTTTTTAGTTTTGTCGTTTTTAGCTTTTATATTTTTCCCTGTCCTCTTGGTTTTACCTTCAAAATCTGAGTTACCAAAGCCAACAATAAACTTACATAAGAAAATAATTTTAAAATAAAATATTTATAATAAGGAAAATATTTTTTTGAATAAATTAACATTCCCTTATTAAACCTCTTTTGTCTATCCAAACTAGCTAATTGAAAAAAGCTTTTACCCTCATAATGCGTGACACAATTATTTGGGTTATAAAGTATATTCAATTTCAAATCCTTTACTTTCTTACATAAATCTACATCTTCCCACCAAAGCCAATAATCTTCATTCCAAGCACCAATTTCATTAATAGCTTCTTTTTTTGCAAAAACAAAAGCACCCATTATTTGTTCTACTAATTGCGTTTTAGAATAATCAAAATTAGATAAAAAATATTTTTTTAATAAATCGTTTTTTAAAAAATGATGTAATTTTAACAATACAATAAGATTAACAATAAACGTTGGTAATCCTTTTATATTGTGTTGAATTTCACCATCAGGATATTTTAGCATACAAGTAGAAAAACCTGCTTGTGGATTATTTTTCATAAATTCAATTTGTTTATAAAAAACATTATCCATTATTTCCATATCAGGATTCATATATAATATATATTCACTATCTATATCATTTAATGGAATATTATTACCCTTAGCGAATCCATTATTATTTTTTGTATTATAGATCTTTAACAAATCAGATTCTATTTCATTTTTAAAAATATCCATAAAACACTCAACACTTCCATCTTTAGAACCATTATCTACAAGAAAAACTTTATATGAAATATCTTTTGTAAACCCAAAAATAGATTGTAAATTTTTTACAACCAAATCTTTAACATTATAATTCACAATAACAATAGATAAATCAATCATTCTAGTTTTTAATATTTTTATCCGCCGAAGCTTTAGCGAAGGTGGACATGTTATATTTATAAAATCCCTTAATAGTACCAATCAAATGAGCAATAACGCCAATTTTTGACAATACAACAAAAAATATTTTTTCAAAAAATTTTATATCTTTAAATAATGGGTCGGTTTTAAATATATTATTTTTTATTTCTTTGTTACTTTTATCCGCCGAAGCTTTAGCGAAGGTGGATCTTTTTATATCTCTATAATTTTTAATAACATCAAAAACCGAATTAAGTCTTATATTTTTTACATAAAGCATTTTCTCACCAAATTTGTATTGTTTTTTTATAAATTTTAATATTCCATTACTATAATCATGATAAATAATTATATTTGGATAATACATTAATTTATAATCCGTTTGCTTTAATCTTCCAAAATACTCTTCACCTTCAGAACCATAATCTATATTTTCATTTAAATATCCAACATTATCAAAAACCTCTTTATAAAAAACAGCGACTGTTTCTAAAAAAGAATTAGATTCATGCATTTCATTTCCTTGATTATAATGTCCAGAAAAATATTTCCAAATATTATCAGTCTTAGGCATAACCTTTCCAACAACTGCCTTTTCTTTTTCCATAACATCAGAAACATTTTTCAAACAATCATTATTCATAATAGCATCATCATCAAAAAACATAACAACATTATTTTTTGCATTCTTTATAGCAATATTCCTGCTAATACAAACACCAGAATTTTTTTGTTTTAAATAATTTATATCAAGAATATTAGACCATTTTTCTATCACATCCTTAGTATTGTCAGTAGATCCATCATCAACAATAACAACTTCAATATCTTGAAGATTAAAATCTATCTGATTTTTTATACTTTCTAAAGCCTTATCTATATAAGTCCCTCTATTATAAGTTGGAATAATTATTGATATTTTCATATTTTTAAATTATTTTTTATCTTTTTATAAGTTTCTTTATATCTTGTAAATTAACAATTTTAAAAATAAAAACTAAAGCGGCATAAAACACAATTGCTATTGGTATTACAAAAAGAAAATTAATATATTGCTTAGCAAATATAACAACAGAATACATTATTAAAGAAGCAAATAATATTTTTATAATATTTTTTAATAAATAAGAAATTTTAAAACCTATTACTTTTTTAGATTCAATAAAATTCATTGTAAATAAAACAATAAAACTAACAACGGAAGCACCAGCAGCACCAACAATTCCAAAAATTGGAATAAAAATCCAATTTAATATAAGATTTGTCATCATTGATACAAAAGAATTTCTAGTATTAATTTTTTGTCTATCGCACGCAGAAAGAGATAATCCTAATGGAGTATTTAAGAACATAAAAAAGAACGAAGCTGAAAAAATCTGTAATACCGGTATAGAGCTTTGATATGAAGGATATACAAGATTAATAACATCCGAAGATATAGCAAACATACCAAAAGACAAAGGAATAGCTATAATAGATAATATAACAAATGCTTTTTCAAATGTATTTTTTAATTGTCCTTTATCTTCTTTAAAATATTTAGAAAAAGCAGGATATATAGCAGAACCAAGAGCAATAGGAATAAATTGCAACGCAAACACTAATTTAAAAGCAGCTTGATAATAGGCTATATTTTCATCAGTACTAAACCAAGATAAAAACAAACTATCCAAAGAACTATACAATTTTGTAAAAATACCAGTCAATGCAAACGGTAAAGCAGCTATAACAAGTGACTTTATAAAATCAAAATCAAAAGCAAGACGCAATTTAAAGTCTGTTTTTTTATGTACAACAATAAAAGAATAAATAAAATTAACACAAGACGCCACAAGAGGAGGAAGAGCTAAAAATACTAACGGTGCACCATGTTTAACAAGTATAAAACCCAATGTTAAGACTATAACTTGATAAGCAGCATATCCTAAACTTTCAAACCAAATCTGTTGTCTTCCTCTTAATACAGCATAAAAAGTTGTTGATAAATTATCTATAGCAACACTAAATATGGCAATATATACCAATTGTCTAGTAATTTCTGGATATCCTAATAAATTAACACAAAAAACAGATAATAGAATAAAAATAGCACACAATATAAGCTCTAATACAAAAATATTATTTGTATATTTATTCATTTTACTCTCATCTCTTGATGTTTCTCTAATAAGAAGTGCGTTAGTACCAAAATCCATAAACACACAAAATATCAAAGAAAAACTAAATGCGAAAGAATATTTTCCAACAGAATCAGGAACCAAACTATGCGTTAAAAAAATAAAATAAACAAAACCAACTATTTTTTGAAAAACAGATGACATTAAAAGAAACATAGAATTTTTCGCAATAACCCTACCAGACATTAATATAATATTAATTAGTTAAATTTAATAACTTAAAGTTTTCTAGTTTTTAAAATTTTCATAAGCCCACCAATTTAAAACCTTTGCATCATAAAATCTTTGACTATCTGAATCACTCCCAAGAAAAACACCAAGAATTCTTTTATTACCATTTTTAGTCAAAACAGATAAACAATATTGTGCATCATCCAAATATCCAGTTTTACCAGCCAATACATCAAATAAATCATTATTTAGTAACCTATCAGTACTTTGAACATTGTAAACATTACCAGATTTGCTAGTAAAAGTATATTTCTTTATTGTTGATATCTTTTTTATATCTTTATTTGAAAAAGCATAATAAAAAAGCTTAGATAAATCTTTTGCAGTAGATTTATTATAAGTAGACAAACCGTTTATATTATCAAAATTAGTATTTTTCAAATCAAAAAATTTTGCCTTTTCGTTCATTTTTTTAACATATTCATCATCCGTTAAGCCAGTTGATCTAACTAAAGCATTTATAGCATCGTTTTTTGAACCAACTAAAGAAGCTATTAATAAATCATAAACTTTTATTTCATCACCAACTCTTAATCCTAAAGAAGCCGCTCTATCTTCTAAATCAACATCACTTTTTTCTATTTTTAAATATTTTGAAGTATCATAATTATTTTCCAAAAATACTAGAACCGTCATTATCTTTGTTAAACTAGCAATTGTCCTTTTTTCATTTTCATTTTTTGTCCAAATTACCTCTCCCGTATCATAATCAAACATAATACCAGACTTCAAACTAACACTCATTCCAAGACTGTTTTTATTTATTTTAGTAGAAGAAAAATAATCTTTTTTATTTATATCGCCCTGTTTAAATTCTATTATATTTTTATTATGAAAATAAGAATTATTATTGATATTTCTTCCTATAAAACTATCTATTATATTATTGTTTAAAAAAAAGGCCCCTGATAAAATTAAATTTTCTAACATAAATTAATTACTTGTTTTTGTACAAAATTGAGGAAATAAAATACCAAAAAGTTCACAAAATAAATTTTGATTATTAGTATCCTCTACCAATCTACCGTCAACATCTGACCCTAAATATATAGAATTAGAATTCTCTGGGTCTATTTTTAAAGTAGATATAGTTCTACTAACCGGACTAGGCATAGTGTTCCAAGTCTCTCCTCCATTTGATGTTCTATAAATTAAATCACCTAAAGCATAATAAATAATCTCATCATTTTTTGGACTAATAGCTAAGGCTGTAACATTTTTATTTTTATTTGTTAATATATCAATAGTTTCAAAATTATCTCCCATATCAAACGTTCTATAAATCCCAACATCAGTAGCAACTATAAAACTAGAAGTTGCACCAGGATAAAAAGTAATAAATCTTACCCTTCCTGATATATTATTATCTACACCAATTTCAACGAAAGAACTTCCTCCATTTTCAGTAAAATATAATTTTCCATCATTTGTTACTATATAAAACTTTGTAGCGCTTTTTTCATAAAAATAAACATCTCTTATAGCATAAGGCTTAGCACTATCAGTAGTGTAAGCATGAGTCACTGCATCACTATCTTTTGGTCTATTAATAAAATTATATACTACCTTAAAACTAGATCCATCCTCTGTTTTCAAAATTCTTCCATCAGCAAAGAATATATAAATATCAGAAGATCTCATATAATCAACCCTAACAGAAACAATTGTAGAATCAGGATCAGAATAAATTACTTTCCAATCTTTACCATAATTATCTGTTTTATAAAGTTTATTTTGATAACCAACATAAAAAGATGCTGTGCTAGTAGGGTTAAAAGAAAAAGCTTTTACATTTTTTCCAATAGTAAATAAAGGATTCCATTGCTCTCCCTTATTTGTAGAATAATAAACACCATTATTTCTAGTAGAAACAACCATATCATTATTAATTGGAGAAAAATCAATATTATAAACAAGAGAGTCTGATATACTTATCACCCTATTTTCAGTTTTTTTAACAAATGATTTAGAATCCCAAACTTGACCATTATTAATAGTTTTAAATATTCCAGATGGATATTTTTTAGTTTCTTCAACTTTTGTTGTTTGATCAAGGGTACATCCAGACAAACAAATAGAAAAACTAAAAACTAAAAATAAAAGAATAATTTTATAAAATCTCATAACAAACTATTAGCTATTTAACTAAAAATTAATTAATATCAAGTAAGAAATTAATTAATCCAATTTTTAGAATATAATTACCAGATATTGCATTTTTTAAATTATACAACTTTTTAATGCTTTCTCCTATGTTTAAAAGTTTAATATCACCTATCAAATCTAAATGTTTTCCTAATAAACAAAAATCAAAAACTAATTCCCATATATAAACATAATAATTCAAGTCTTCTTTGTTTTCTAAAATTTTATTTATATAAGCAATTTTTTCAAAATCTTTTGATCTTAAAATATTTCCAAAATCTTTTATATCTGTCACGTATTTATTCAATACTTCTTCATTGTTTAACTGTATTATTCTTTCATATTTTAATGAAGACAAATCACTAATTAAATCTTCTTTTTCTTTATTAACAACAATATTATGAATTTCAACTTTGTTTAACAAGGAGAATTGAATAATTAAACATCTTGAAATTATTGTTTTTAAAATACTATCTTTATTTGTTGTAGTTAAAATAAAAATTGTATGATTTTTTGGTTCTTCTAGGCTTTTTAATATAGTGTTTGAAACTGTTTTATTCATCAATTCGGCATTTTTTATAATAACAACATTATATTTTCCAAGTATCGGATTATTATTTATTTTATAAATCACACCTTCTTTCTTTTCTTTATCAATAATTTGAGAATCAGTAATCTCTTTTTTACCTTCCTGTTTTTCAATAATATAAACATCAGGATGAATACTTTTATCTATTGATAAACATTGTTCACAATCACATTTATCATTATAAGATCCAAATTTTCCATTTTTACAATTCAAAAATTTTGCAAAATTAATTGCAGTTTCAAATTTACCAACCCCAGAAGCTCCGACAAAAAGAAAAGCGTGTGGGCACGTTGAACTAGATGAAATTTTTTTTAATAATTCAATTTCTTTTAACATAAATTAAATTACATTTTATCAACTGTACTTATTCCTAATAAACTTAATCCATATTTTATATAATCAGCAGTGATTACATTTAAATATATTCTAAAATTTTTCAAATCAATATCTTCCAAATCTAGTATTCTACATTTTTGATAAAAAGAATTATAAGCATTTGCTATATCTAATAACTTTTTACAAAGATGAGATGGAGAATATGTTTCTATAACCTTTTCAATAGAATCATTAAAAGACAAAACTTCTCTCATTATATTAATTTCTTCTTTTTCTAAATATAATTTTGAACTATTAAATTTTATATCCTCTATATCCAAAACATTACCCAATTTCAATATCGAATTTATTCTTGCATATACATATTGTATATACACACTAGTATCTCCTGTTAATTCTACAGATTTAGTAGGATCAAAAACAAAATCAGAAAAAGCATCAACTTTTAAAAACTGAAACTTAATAGCACCAATTCCAATTAATTCATTTATTTTTTTAAAAGAATTATTTGGATCCTTTATTTCTTTTTCGTTTTCAGAAAATTTATTTTCTACGCATTTTATAACTTCATCCATTAAATCATCAGCATCAATAACAGTTCCTTCTCTACTTTTCATTCTTCCAGTAGGTAAAGTTACATAACCATAATTTAAATGAAAATAATCTTCTCTTTTACCTATTTTTAATTGATCTAATAAAGCAAATAATTGTTTGAAATGAAGATTTTGTTCATTTGCAACAATATAAACAGTTTTATCTGCATGAATTTCTTTATTTCTTAATTGAGCTAAATAAATATCTTGAGTAATATAAAGACTAGTCCCGTCAGACTTTATAACAACAGTATTTGGAAGATTATATTTTTCAAAATCAGTAACAACAGCACCACCATCTCCTACCTTTAAAACATTATCTTTCAAAGCTTGTTGAGCTATCTCTTTTCCGTTTTTATAAATATCACTTTCAAAATATGGCTTATCAAAAGTACAACCTAACCTTTCATATGTTTCGTTATAACCATCCATAACCCAATCTACTAATTTCTTCCAAATGTTTCTTATTTCTTCATCATCATTCTCCCATTTTCTATTAATCTCATTTATTTCTTCCGCAACTTCTGAATGTTCTTTCTCATATTGACTAGCTTTTACATAAAAATCAGCAACAAATTTATCTGATTTTATTTCATTTGGTTCTGAATTATTACCAAACTTCATATATCCCCAAATAGTTTTAGCCATTGCTGTACCTTTATCATTAAAAATACAACTTGTTACAACATCAAAACCGGATTCTTTAAAAATATTAGACAATGACACACCCAATAAATTATTTCTCAAATGTCCTAAATGTTGAGATTTGTTAGTATTTGGAGAAGAATATTCAATTAGTATTCTTTTATTATTACCTATATCACCTAAAGATTTTAGATTGTTTTTATAATTTAAAAGTTCATCAACTAAAATAGATTCTTTAATCTTAAAATTTAAAAAAGGACCAGCAACAGAAACGTCAAAAATATCATTATCTTTTAATAAATTTAATATATCACCCGCTATTTCATTTGGATTCTTCCCAAGTTTTTTAGAAAAAGAAAAACAAGGCAATGCAAAATCACCATTATTAGAATCTTTTGGAGCTTCAACATTAATATCAAAATCATTTAAAATTTTAATATTTTTCAATAATTCAATTAATTTAATTTTATATTTGTCCATCTCTTTTTAATTTTTTAGTTTTGTATTTTTTCTCTATTTTATATTAACACATATAACCTTTTTATCAAATAAAAAACGCTTAGTTTTTCAACTAAGCGCAACTTGTTATAACAAACAAATACCATATTTTAAGGTATGTTCCATAACAACATTATCACTTTTTACTCTAAAATTATTATTCACATCCCTCTCAACGGTTTTTGTTGAATAATTATAATTACCTTCAGAAATAGGTTTTAACCAATTTAACAACTTAAAATCTAATCGATAATTTCTATGAAATATAATAGCGGATTCAAGATCTAAAACACCAGAAATAACAATAAAATACTTTGCATTTTTTAATGTTTCCAAAACAAGCATTTCATCATAACCATATCTTGGTTCCTGATGTAAAGTAGAACTTCCTCCGATAATCTTAACATCTGAGAGTTTGTCAAAATCAAAAATTCCAGAAGATATTGGATTTAGATTTTGAAACATATAGTGCAAAACATTATCCGGGAAAACAATCGCAAATTCACGTTTTTCTGATGATAGATCGTTAATAATAACATATTTCAGCGACATCTTAATGACCTCCAGATGAATTTAAAATGAACATATCGTGAACATTATACATCTTTTTTATAATAAAAAAAGACCACATATTATAGTGGTCATTTTGAGAGAGATGGGGTTCGAACCCACAACCTCTTAATTCCGAAGAATCAAGCGCTCTACCAGTGGAAAAGCCTGGGAGGAACTTTTCCTTTGGAGCTACTCTCCCGTTATTAGTAATAACACTAACATGTTTTTTAAAATAATCAATCGGACGTAAATGGATTCGAACCATCGATCTCTGTTTTCGTACAGTGCTCTACCGCTGAGCTATACGTCCACGAACATAATTAGTAATACTCTAATATTATTTATATGTCAATCATTTATTTTTAATAATTTCTATCATCATAAACATTGGAAATTCCTTTCTAGCTTTATCCTCTGCATCTTTTCTTGGTCCATTTTGACTCACCTTATGAGAATTCCATTCTTCAAGTCTCTTGACAACAAAGCCTGCATTATCAAATAATTTAAAATAATATTGAAGCGGTCTATGAAATGATATAGTTGATGGAGAATTTTTCTCACCAGGATGCATTTCTATTTTAACTTTAGATTCAGACATATATTCATCAATTCTTCTAGCACGAACATTTCTATCCTCTATCCATGAACTATTTTTTGGAATTCTAAAAGCAGGATGATTTAAAATAAAAATCATTTTCCCATTATCTTTTAATACTCTATTAACTTCAGACAATACACCTTTTACATTTTCTATATTTTGTATAGCCAATATACAAACAGCTTTATCTATAGATTTTGTTTTTGTAAATTTTAAATCATCAGCAGAAGTTACATAAAAATTAATATCTACATTACTTGTTTTAGCAATATTAATAAGTTCTTTTGATATATCAATACCAGTTACATTTTTAGATAATTTATAAAACTCACGAGAGAAAAAACCAGATCCACAAGCAATATCCAAAATAAAATCATCCTTCTTTATATCAAGAAGTCTTAAAACATTTGGTAATATAACTTTAGTTTGATAACTATCACTATCAGTATTTAAAAGATTATCATACCAATCAGCACTATTACCCCAAGAAGTATTGTTTTTATTATTAGTCATCAAAAATAAATTAACTAAATTAGTTTAATTTTAAAAAAATAGCATCCATACCACCGCTTATTAACTTAAGAGTTTTGACTGTAAACAGCCTCATCTTAATTTAAGAATACTCATCAGAAAAAAAGGAGGAGGATTCTTCTAACTTTCTTCACTAATAAGCAGTAGAATAAATGCTATATGAAGATAATTATACAACATTTTTAAAAACCTTGCAAATATATTGTAAAATCAGCAAAAAAATAGTTTTCCTCTTTTTTAGTTTTTTATTTTGTCGTTTTCTTTGTACTTCGAAGCTTTAGCGAAGAAGTATTAGTTTTTCTCTTTTTTTAGTTTTTCTGATATCTTTACTATCTCTCTTTTCCCCTATATACTAAGACGAATAATCAAACTTCTATGCTTATTTATTCAGAAAATCCATCGGCAGGTTTTAATTATGAAATACTCGATAAATACGAGGCTGGTATTGTATTAACTGGAGCAGAGGTTAAATCAATAAAAACAAATGGATTATCATTAAAATCTTCATATGTAAAAATAATGAGCAGTGAAGAAGTGTATTTATTAAACTCACACATATCAAAATATAAACCAGCAAGTAATACTCAACAAAATTACGACCCAGAAAGATCAAGAAAACTATTATTAAACAAAAGAGAGATTAATAAATTAATAGGAAAAGTACAAGACAAAGGTTTAACAATAGTACCACTCAAGGTTTATGCAAACGGAAGAAATATAAAAATAGAAATAGCTCTAGCAAGAGGTAAAAAGCTTTATGATAAAAGAGATGATATGAAAAAGAAAGAAGAAAAAAGAAGAGCCGAAAGAGCCGTAAAATTAGGAGAATACTAAGTTTAATTTTAAAACTAAAAAATTCAAAATTCAAAACTATAACATCTTTATTTTGTTTTAAAATTTAGACTTTATATGTTTTAAAATTGTTTTTCAGTTTTGGTTTTTTCAGTTTTGGTTTTTTCCCCGTTTTCCTCTTGCATAAATTAAAAAAATACTGTACAATACTAGCAATTAATCCATTCTGGGTTATTTTTTGTATGGGGATGTTTAGCTTCGATTAGATTCAACATACTTATAAAAGAAAAGACAAAATTCAAACGCAAAAAATTTATATTCAACAGCTACTTCTTTCGTAGCAAATTTATTTGTTCCACAAATGGAGTTAGCAACAGTTAGTGCTTAATACCAATTAGGTTCTTTCTGACAAAATTTTTCGTATTTTCTCTTTATAGTAAAATATAAAGAAAATCAAAACAATCCGTTCTAAAATAAAAACTTAGAACAATAGAGGTTTTCTATTAGTTCGTCTCTAAAAGAAAAACAAACTAATTGCATCTTTTATAAGCGAATTTAAGACATGGGTGCAACTCCCATCATCTCCACCATTCTTCGCTTCTTATGAAGCTACAAATGGCAAAGCCATAAAATAGATGAGTTAGAACGAAGAAATCCCGCCGGAACTTTAGTGAAGGCTGGATAAACTAAATCTAATAAAACCCATTACTTTCCCTAGTGAGTTTTACAAATTTAGTTTATTAATTACTAATATTAAAAAGTGAGCACAAAAAGATATAGAATCAATGAAGAAATAAGAGCACTAAAAGTAGTCGTAATTGACGAAAGTGGTGAAAATATAGGAGAATTACCTATAAAAGAGGCTATATTAAAAGCTGAGGAAGTTGAACTTGACTTAGTAGAAGTTTCTCCTCTTGCAAACCCTCCTGTTTGTAAAATTCTAAATTTTAGCCAATTTAGATATAAAGAACAACAAAAAATGAAAGCTCAACAAAAAGCTACTAGTAAAGTTGTTATTAAAGGAGTTAAGCTCTCACCTAATATTGGTAAACATGATTTAGAAACGAAAGTTAACCAATCATTAAAGTTCTTTTCTAAAGGTTATAAAATAAGAATAGAAATGCAACTTAGAGGAAGAGAGTTACAATATCAAAATATAGCTAAAGAAGTTATTAATGGATTTATTTCCAGTCTAAATATAGACAAAGAACAAAATAATGTTATAATAGAGGACTCATTGAAGTTCAAAAATAACAAATTAAGTTGTACAATATCATATAAAAAATAAATACTATGCCTAAATTAAAATCAAATAAAAAATTATCAAAAAGATTTACTCTTACTGCAACAGGTAAAGTAAAAAGTAGAAAACCAGGTCAAAGTCATTTTAATGGCAGAAACACAGGTAAAGAAACTAGAAACAAAAGAAGAGATACATCTTTTAATGAAGATGCAGCTTCAACACAAACATTAAAATTATATTTAAATATCAAAAAATAATAATTTTATTCGTTATAAAAGTTTTACTAAATTAATAAATAATATTTTAAAGAAATGAGAGTTAAAAGAGGTATACACCACTTAAAAAGAAGAAAAAATATATTAGCTAGAACTAAAGGATATCAATTCGGAAGAAAGAATCTTATCTCTTATGCTAAAACAGCTATATTACATGCTGGAGTTCAAGCTTTCAAAGGAAGAAAAGAAAAGAAAAGAGTTAATAAAGCTCTTTGGAATGTACTTATAAATAATGGTTTAAAAATTGTAAATCCATCTTACAGCTATTCAAAATTTATTGGTAAAGTAAGAAAATCTGGATCTCAATTAGACAGAAAAGTATTATCTCAATTATCAAAAGAAAATCATGCTATATTTGCAAAAGTTGCAGAAAAAATAATGGCATAATAATTAATTCCCTTCTTGGGAATTTTTTATTTAATAAAAAAACTCTGCAATGGTTATAATTCTTATAACACATTCAGAGTTTATACTTTATGCCCTCATCGCATTAATCACATTAACGGGATGTTTTTTTTCCCACTGGAAATATTCATCGGAAGTCAAAACGATACGAAGTTTTTCTTCTTCTGAACTCACTTTGCGTCCAGCAAGAACTTTCTTACACACCTTATTATAATCTCTGCAAGACTTATTAAGTTTCATTCTAAACTTAATTCTTCTTACATTCTTTACAACAACAATCGTAGCTTTCTTTTGAATTTTCCTCAACATAATACAGTTCCTCCGTAGAAACATGAAGTATATTTACGTTTTCATATTATTACAATAAAAAACGTTTAGATATTATAACATTTTTGATATAATTAGTCAAACAAGCAATGTTAATAATTTACTTTTAAATAAAATTATGTTATAAATTATAATCAATTTTATATGGAGGCATACGTGAAAAAGCTTTTATTATTTATAGAATTAGGTATTATTTTATCTTTTTCAGAATTTATAAATATGAATATTTCTACCAATTGTAAAAATATTCACGATATATTTAATGAACTTTTAGTTAATAGGTGCTGTCTAATACCAGAAATATTATTATCACTATTACTTGTTATCGTATTCTATTATACTCACAACATAATGAATAAAAATATTTTTTCAATAACAATATTTTCACTAAAAACAAACCATTATTGGTTAACTAAATTTTTTATATCATGGTATATTTCATTTTTTTCTTCTAGCTTTATTTTAATAACAATAAAAGATATGCCAAAAGTAAGAATATTAGACACTCTCTACTCTATACTTTTGGGAACCTGGCTATTGTTTGAACTTTTAAAACCTAAAGATGGAAATAAACGTAAAAGAAAATTAAAAGAAATACTTGATGATATGACTATTAAAAATTTAATGAAACAGTTAATACCATTAGATATTCCTACCTGAAAAACAAAGACACCAGCAAAATTGCTAGTGTCTTATTTTTATTTTAACAAATCTTCATAAGCTTTCTTTTCTTTTACAGAAAGATGTTTTGGAGTGATAACATTTACAGTTACTAAATGATCACCAGTACCCCTTCCTTCTAACTTCTTAATACCTTGATCATCAAGCTTAATAACAGTTCCGGACTGTATACCGGCAGGTATTTTTAAAGAAAACTCCCCATTTACAGTTTCTATATCTTTCTTACATCCTAAAGCAGCTTCCGGGAAAGAAATATCCACAGTAGTTAAAACATTATAACCATCTCTCTTAAATGTTTTATGAGATTTAATTTTAATATTTATATACAAATCACCATGTCTTCCACCATTTAAACCAGCATTACCCTCTTCGGATAATTTTAATGTTTGGTTATTATCAATACCAGCAGGAATATTTATTTTCACATCATGAAAAGAAGTTGTTATACCATCACCATTACATTTTGTACATTTTTTTTCAAATGTTTTTCCTTCTCCTCCACAAGCATCGCAAGTAATCTGAGTCCTCATTTGACCAAATATACTACTAACAACCCTATCTACAGTACCTCTTCCATTACAAGTATTGCATGTATTTATTTTTGTTCCAGGTTCATTTCCAACACCATCACAACGATCACATTTTTCTATTCTTTTTAATGAAATTTCTTTTGTTAATCCAAAAGCAGCCTCCATGAATTCAATTTCCAAAGTAACCTCAATATCTGAGCCCTTTCTAGATTTACTTTTTCCAGATGAAGATCTTCTAGATCCACCACCAAAAAATTCTCCAAATAAATCACCTAAATCAAAATCTTGAGAAAAACCACCTTGTCCACCAAAACCATTAAATCCTTCGAAACCACCAAAGCCTTGTCCACCAAAACCGCCCATATTTTCAAAGCCAGAACCAAATTGATCATATTGAGTACGTTTATTTTTATCAGAAAGAACCTGATAAGCTTCATTTATTTCTTTAAATTTTGTATCATCACCACCATTTTTGTCTGGATGATATTGATGAGCTAATTTTCTAAATGCTCTTTTTATATCTTCTTCATTTGCACCCTTTTCTACTCCTAAGGTCTTATAATAATCTTTACTCATATTTTTTATTTATTTTCTTTATTGTTAGCTATTTTTCCTACAGCTTCCCTAAAATCAGACACAACCACACCAAAGACATTTTGCTTTTGTATCTTAGTGTAATTTCTATAATTTTCAGAAAAAACATTATTAGATTTTTGCATTTCTTCTAAAATCTTTATTTGATCAGACAAAGAATCGCAAAAATAGTTAAATATAATATCTTCTAACTCTGACGTTTTAAATATATTTTTTGGATCAAAATCACTAAAGAAATCATTAACTTGTTCTTTTGATAAACTCAAATAAGAAACAGCTACATTATCTATAGTTCCTCTTGGATCTATAAAATATTTTCCATTATCAATTCTAGTCCTAACTGGATACTCTATTGTAGTACCAAAATTTTTATTTATTTCAAAAACTTTTTGTATTTTTCTTGGTAAACTATTATCAGAATTCATAAATACTTCATCCAAAGCTGCTACTATTTTATTGGTTTCTTTGTCTATTAAAATAGTATCCACACCATTTAAATCATCAACATCATTAGATCTAAAAATAAAAAAATCTTCATTTAGCTTTTTAAACAATATTATCAAAACTATCTTTTCAACCATTTTACCATAAGCTTGATCTCTCCATTCACTAGACCCATGAAGATATTCAACGTGTCTTTTATCATTATAAATCTTATTGTCCATTCTTTTTCTATCTTTTCTATCATTTCTTCCTACTCTTTTAAAAACATCGTCATCCACATTTATTCTTAAATCATTAGATATAATTTTGTCGAAATTTTTTTGATGAGAAAATTCATCTCTATAAAAATCATAAATGGAAGATAACGCCTGATCTAATTGATCATTCATTTTTTCTACATTATCAGAAATATTTTCTTGTTTATTTGGGAAGAATTCATTCATATAATTTTATTAAAAAATTATCTTTAGATATACATATTTTACCAAATAAACAGGAATAACAAAAATAATTATTCCCGTCTATTGATATAATATTTATCCGCCAAAGTATATAAACGAAGGCTGGATTATTTCTTTTCTTCAAATTCACCCTTTACTGTTCCATCTTCATTCTTTTGTTCAGTGCTACTAGAAGCTTGATCTGTATTTGGTTGAGCTCCAGCTTGTTGTTGAGTTTGATACATTTTTGTACCAATTTTTTGAGCCTCTTCTGATAATGCATCTAATTCTTTCTTTATTTCATCTTTAGTTGCATCGGTTTTTGATAAAATATCTTTTAAATTCTTTATTCTACCTTCAAGATTAGTTTTATCTTCAGCTGTAAATTTAGAATCATTTTCTTTTATCATTTTTTCAGTTTGATAAACCAAAGACTCTCCTTCATTTCTTATTTCTATTACTTCTTTTTTCTTCTTGTCTTCTTCAGCATGCATTTCTGCTTCATGAGCCATCTTTTCAACTTCTTCCTTAGAAAGAGTAGTAGAAGCTGTAATTGTAATATGTTGTTCTTTATTTGTAGCTTTATCTTTAGCTTTAACGTTCAAAATACCATTAGCATCAAGATCAAAAGTAACTTCAATTTGAGGTACACCTCTTGGAGCTGGCATAATACCATCCAAAGTAAATCTTCCAAGAGTTTTATTATCTGCAGCCATTTCTCTTTCACCTTGTAAAACATGAATTTCTACAGATGGTTGATTATCAACAGCAGTAGAGAAAACTTGTGATTTAGAAGTTGGAATTGTTGTATTTCTAGTAATTAATGGAGTTCTTATTCCACCCATAGTCTCTATTCCAAGAGTTAATGGAGTAACATCAAGTAATAAAACATCTTTTACATCACCTTGTAAAACGCCACCTTGAACAGCAGCACCGGCAGCCACTACTTCATCAGGGTTAACGGTAGCATTAGCTTTTTTACCAAAATAATCTTCTACGAATTTAATCATAGCAGGCATTCTAGTTTGTCCACCAACAAGAACAATTTGAGCAATATCAGACTTTGAAACACCAGCATCTCTTAAAGCATTTTCAACTGGAATTTTTGTTCTTTCAATAAATGGAGAAGCTATTTCTTCTAATTTAGATCTAGTTAATCTCATTTCCATATGCTCTGGACCAGATGCTGTATTAGTAATAAACGGCAAAGATATTTGAGATTCTTGAGCTGAAGATAATTCAATCTTAGACTTTTCTGCAGCTTCCTTTAATCTTTGAACAGCCATTTGATCATTTGATAAATCAATTCCCTTTTCACGCTTAAATTCAGCTATTAAATAATTCATTATAGCTTGATCAAGATCGTCTCCACCTAGATGAGTATCACCATTTGTAGCTTTTACTTCTACAGATAATTCACCATCAATTTCATCAACCTCTAAAACAGAGACATCAAATGTACCACCACCAAAATCATATATTAATATTTTTTCGTTTTTATTTTTATTAAAACCATAAGCCAATGCAGCAGCCGTTGGTTCGTTAATTATTCTTTTAACATCAAGACCAGCAATTTGACCAGCATTTTTAGTTGCTTGTCTTTGAGAATCGTCAAAATAAGCAGGAACAGTGATAACGGCTTCTGTTATTTTTTCTCCAAGTTTAGCTTCAGCGTCTTCTTTTAATTTTCTTAAAACCATAGCAGAAACTTCTTCTGGAGCGTATTCCTTACCATTCATAAGGATTTTTATAGAATCATTAGGACCTTGTTTAATCTCATAAGGAAGCAATGCCTTATCTCTTGTAACAGAAGAATCAGAATATTTTCTACCAATAAGTCTCTTAGCAGAATAGATAGTATTAGTTGGGTTTGTTACAGATTGTCTTTTTGCAACTTGTCCAACAATTCTTTCTCCTGATTTTGTTTCAGCAACAACAGATGGAGTAGTTCTTGCACCTTCTTTATTTTCAAGAATAGTGTATTTTCCACCTTCCATTATAGCCATACATGAATTTGTAGTACCCAAATCGATACCTAATATTTTACTCATATTTATTTTTAATTTATTAAATTTAATTAAAACAATTTAACTTTAATCTATTTATAAAGATTAAAGGTTAAAGACTAAAAATTTTTTCTCTGCTGTAACTTTTAGTCTTTAATCTTTAATTTTTTATTACTTAAGCCAATTATGTGTATTAAATTTAAAACAATATTGACTTTTACGGTAACTTGAATATACTTTATTAGCTGTGATTTTCACAGGTTACGCCAAACAAAGCACAGGAGGAAACTAGAATGACTACAATTCAGGAAATTTCCACAAATCGTACAAAAACAGCAAATGGTGATCCTAAGTATTTCATTGTTCCGGCAAATTTTTTCCCCAAAGAAAGAATTCCGCCCATTGATGACGTTGGTCTTCTGAGAAGTATCATGAATTTGGATACAACCATGCGCCATTCAATGGCATCTTATGATTTCGAACAAGATCCGGACACACACAATGACACATACAGAAATGTCAGATTTGCAAGAGAACGCATTGAGTCTCAGATCAAAAAAGACAATTCTTACATGATTATCAATTTTGGTAGGATTTCGGCTTTAGCCAGAAAAGACCAAGAACAAATCATTAAGGATATCATTTTCGAAACCAGAGAGGATTTTTTTGCAGAAGACAGATTCTTTGGCAGAAAGGTTGGCTTTCATGAAACCGTTGTGTATGAAAGAGACAATGCCAGCCACAATTGCTGGATATTCCTCAAGGAGGATTTTATCCTTTTCACAACAGAAAACACAGAACAGATAAAGACTTTTTTTCTTAAATAATTAAAGAAATAAGCCAGAAACCACTTCATAATCCTAAACAAAGGATTAGAAGTGGTTCTTTTTTATTTAATCTTTACCTCAATCTTTTTTGGTTTTACTTCATCTTTCTTTGGTATAGAAATCTTTAAAACACCATTTTCATAAGACGCTTCAGCTTTTTCTCCATTTACCTCAGATGGTAACGCAACTTTTCTTGAAAAAGCACTTCTTCTAATTTCTTTCTTATAATAATTTTTCTCATCAATTTCAGTTTTCTTCTCAATATTACCACTAACACAAAGCAAACCATTTTCTATTTCTATATTTACATCTTTTGGATCAACACCAGATAAAGCAACATCTACATAAACATTATCTTTATCATCATAAACATCCATAGGTGGCATCATTGAAACAGAATTTGGAATAACTGGAATAAATTTCCCATCATTAAAGAAATCATCCCAAATATTATCAACTTCATTAAAAGGGTTGTATTTTATAATTGACATAATGTTAATTTCCTTAATACATAAATATTAATTTATGTACTTATTAGGTTGATTAAATATTTTAATTTTCAGTTTTTAAATTTAATTAATTTTATTAACTATAACTTTAGCATGTTGAACAACTTTATCTCCAAGTTTAAAACCAGAACTTATTTCTCTTAAAACAATATTATCTTCTTTTGTTTCATCTTTATCAGTAGAAACAGCTTCCATAGTATTATGATCAAAAATCTTTCCCAATGTATCAAATTCTTCTATCCCAAATAGTTTAAATCTTTCTTTAAATTGCAATGTTATCATAGTAACTCCTTTTACCCACCCCAAATCTTTTTGATCAGCAGGAATAAAACTCTCGGCTTGTTTTAAATTATTATACACATCAAGAAATTCAGATATTACATTAAATGTAGCCATTTTTCTAAATTCTTGTTTTTCTTCTTCGTTTCTTTTCTTAAAATTATCCAAATCAGCAAGAGCTCTAGCAGCCATATCCTTATAATCAACATTAACCTCTTTCGTGTCTTCTTCTTTATTTACTACAGTCTCTGATGCAGGTGGATTATTTATTTCTTCTTTTTTTATTTCTTCTTTATTTATTTCTTCTTTATTTTCTTCCATCTTTTAAATTTAATTTTTTATTATTTCTTTTATATAATTAAGACAATTTAATACTCTTGAGTAATTCATTCTTATTGGTCCAACAACTGATAAGACAAATCCATTAGAAAGCTTTACTATAATAGATCCACAAAATTCAGAAAATGGATTGTCAGATCCAATACTAATATTTATATCATTTTTTAATCTATCAAATATTAAAGAATTTTTTTCTTCAAGATGATCAAGTAATGATGTAAAATCAGACAAACAAACAAAATCTTTTTTAAATTCCGCTTGTGTAAAAAGACCAGATACACCAGTAAAATAAATATCATTTTTAGAAAACGAAACTATAACAGCCAACCCAAACATATCAGCAAATTTTCTTGCCACATCTTTACAATACTCTCTTGGATCTTCATTCTTAATCTCAGCCAATAAAACCTCATCAGAAGAAGATAGTTTTGTGGTTAATAAGAAATTATTAACATAAAATATATAAGCTTCTTCAGTGGGAATTCTACCAGCAGAAATATGTGGTTGAATTAAATACCCTAGAGACTCTAGTTCGGCCATTTCATTTCTTATAGTAGCAGAACTAAGATCTAAATGTTCAGTAATTTGTTTAGAACCAATGGGAATACTTGTTTCGATATAACTTTCAACAATTATTCTTAATAGTTCTTTTTGTCTATTTGTTAAATTTTTCATGAATATTTATTTACTTCTAATATAATTTTACTATTAGCACTCTAAAGTGTCAAGTGCTAATAAATTAAAAAAATAAAAAAGACGTCAGCAAAAGCAAACGTCAGCCCAATAATTATGCACTCTTTCTCATTTTAAACTTTATTATATAGTTTAAATTATTTATATCTTCCGTTGAAAGATTCGAATTTACAACAACAGTATTTGTTAATATATTAATACTTATATCAACCCTTTTATTAGCACTATTATAATTAATAGTATTATTTATCATAATAGTTTTATCTTTATTTTTTATTAAAGATCTCATATCAGAAACATATATTTCAGTTAAAACAAAAGCTTCTGACACTGAAATATCTTTTCTTAAAAAAAGAGACATTACACCAAGATAACAGGAATCAAAATAAGACAAAACATCAGCCAAAACAAAGTTGCTCAAATTAGAAAATTCCATCAAAACTCCCCTTTTATAATATTATTGGACAATAAATATAACATTTTTTACAAAAAAGTCAATAAAAAAATACCAAATTTCTTTAGTATTTTTAATAAGATTATAGTATTTTCTTTATTTTAAATTTCATTACATTTCCAGAAGGTCCTTTAAATTCAGCCTCATCACCAGCTTTTTTACCTAAAAACACCTTTCCAAGCGGAGATTCGTTTGAAATCTTAAATACGGCCGGATCAGCTTCAGATGAACCAACTAAATAATAGTTATTTTCTTTACCATTTAATTCAACAGTAAACTTTGATCCTATTTGTATTTTATTTATACCTTTATCAGCTTTTACAACCTCAACAGTAAGAATCATATCTTCTAATTCTCTTATTCTTGCTTCATTTTCATTTTGAGAATCTCTTGCTTCGGTATATGCAGCATTTTCAGATAAATCACCAAATTCTTTTGCAATCTTTATTCTTTCAGCAATTTCTTTTCTCAAATCTTCTTTTCTATAATCTAATTCTTTTTTTATATCATTGTATCCATCTTCTGATACGTAATGTTTCTGTATTCCTTGCATATATTTACCCTTTCTTTAGTTAATTAGGAAATAATAAAAAACCAATATTCTTGGTTCGATAAAAAAAATATACCATAGCAGAAAAAATATGTAAAGACTTTTTAAATATTTTAACCAATATAAAACAAAAAATAAATATCTATAATATAAAATTTGTTTTGAATTTTGGTTTTTTTAGTTTTAAAATTATTTCTTATTATTATATTGACTTCCATACCAAAATATAATATAATGTCTACAATATTTTAATTATTAATTAACTGATATTCATGTTAACAATCAGACTACAAAGAATCGGTAAGAAAAGTCAACCTTCATACAGATTGATTATTTCAGAAAAAGCTAAGGCTACAAACTCATCAGTTTTGGAATACTTAGGTCATTATCATCCTGCAAGTAAGGATAAAAAAGTTGAATTAAACAAAGAAAGAATTCAATTCTGGATCTCTAAGGGAGCTCAAACATCAGAAACTGTAAATAATATTTTAGTTAAAAATGGTGTTATAGAAGGTAAAAAAGCAAAAACTTTCTATATACCAACAAAAGTAAAGAAAGCAAAAGAAGAAGCTAAGAAAAAAGCTGAAGCTGAAGCTAAAAAAGCTAAAGAAGCAGCAGATGCCGCAAAAGCCGCTGAAGCTACTACTGAATCTACAGAAACTCCTCAAGCTTAAAACTTAAGAGAAAATACAATAGATTAGTGGAAGCTAAAAGTGATTTTTTAAAAAGGTCGGCCAAAACCATAAACAATCGCTTTCAGCTATACACTAATCTATTATTTATTTAATTAAACTTTAACAAGAGTTCTTAATAAAAATTACACATTAAGAACATAAGGAACAAAAAATATGTCTGATCAAAAAGATTTAGAATTCGTTGATTTCGTTGTTAAGTCAATAGTGCAACATCCAGAAGATATAAAGTTGGAAAGAACAGTTGATGAAATGGGTGTATTAATTACATTAAATTTAAACCCAGAAGATATGGGACAAATTATTGGTAGAAAAGGCCAAACAGCTAGAGCTATCAGAACTTTGTTAAAAATCGTTGGGGCTAAAAACAATGCTAGAGTTAATTTAAAGATCGTTGAACCAGAAGGTTCAAGACCAAGATACGAAGACAGAGCTCCTTCTACAGAAGGAATCGAAAACTTCACAATCTAGTTCTCTAGAATTTAAAAAACACCGATTAAATCGGTGTTTTTTATTTTCCAAAAAAGTATTATTAAAATAAAGTTGCTTGTTTTACTTTTTGAAGATATGTAGGAAGTTTATAAGAAGCAAATTCTGGATAAACACTCTTCCCGTTTAATATTCTATGCATAGCTTCTGTTTCATATTTTGCACCATTTAATGCATTGTGTGGATCTGGTTCTCTTGGCAAACCACAATAGTCAAGAACCTTATTAAGACTAAGACCGCTAGTTCCATACATAAGTGGTGTTTCTATATTATTTGCTATCATATTTAAATAACAAGCTGTGTGAATATCTATAGATCTAAAACCAAATTGCCAATAAATATTATATCTCTTACAAGATTGTTCTAAAAATCCAAAATCAAAACCAGCATTATGAGCAATTATTGTTTTGTTATAAAAACCAGAACACCAATTTAAAAACTCTTTTGTTACCTGTTCTAATGTCTTTTTCGTTGGATCTTTTATTTGATCAATAGAAAAACCATTAACCCTCATAGCATCAAGATCAATTTCTGCTTCATCAAAAATTTGGCATTCTCTATAAAAAGTATTAGAAGGATTTTCAAATTCAACCGCACCAATACTAACAATGCAATGTTTGTATGGATTTGTACCAGTAGTTTCAACATCAACAACAATCATATTTTTTTTGTTAAAAATTACATAAAGTAAACTAATTATAATTTAAAAAACATTAAAATAAAAGAGGAAAATTAAAAAATCCCCGAATCTATTCGAGGATTTTTGTTTTCTATTTGAAAACAAATTCTAAATATTTTCCATCCATAGTATTTGGATTGTAAACATCAGCAACAAATGAAATAACATTAAAATAATCCGATGATATCTTGCAACAAACGCTGGAAGTAATATAATCACCATATTTTGTAGAATACTTCAAAATTATATCTTTGGTCTGATAATTAAGATAAACATCACAATAACTATTTGTAATATCAGTATATTTATAATAATCATCATAAGACGAATAAACCAAATAATATAATTCTTTTTCCAAACATTCTTCTGCTTTGTTGTTTAAAATAGAAGAAATTGGCAATTGAAACACAATATGTTTCTTCCTATAACTATTATAACTCTGTTCATATGATAAGCTCTTATACTGATTATATACGGCTTGTAAGTCATAATCAATATAAGACACTTTTTTAAAATCACCATAATAACACCTTCCAATATCAAGATTATCAAAAACCTTAGAATTAGAAGCGACCATATTTTTAACACCAGTAAGATAAGACAACATAATTGCAAAAGAATAATTTGATATGCCCAAACCATTACTATTACAAGAAAGGACCAATGACAAACAATCAGATGAGAAACATTTTTTTATATCACTATCACTAAAATTATAAATCAAATCACCCCTCGTAATAGCTCTTGATTCAACATAGGTCCTGTCTCCATGAAAATACAGAATAAAATAATCAAAAACCAAATCAGCATATTTTATAGACGGAATAATATCTTCTTCTGTATTTGTGATAATCACGTAATAATAAGCATTATCACAATCTAACACCTTATCTTTCCAATTAAACCAATTTGAAATAAATTTTTTATAAAAAACAGTAGAATTTGGATCAGTCGGATAATAGTAATATAAATCAGGATTCACTAAATAGTTTATAATTTTATTTCCAATATCGCCACTTCCAATATTCTCTATTCTGAATTTATATATATCCATCCCTAAAACAATCAAAACATTATTCCCTGCTTCAATGTTTCCAAAACCAAGTATCTTTTGACTATCAGTATCTTCATAATAATCAACCTGTTTGTTTTCATTTATCATTGGCGTAAATAAATTACCACACGAACACAAAGATATAATAAAAAAATATATCAAAATATTATGAATTTTCATTATTCACCTCCTCAATAAAAATTGTTAATAAAATATAACCATAATATAAAAAATTTGGCAAATATTAAATTTAATATATAATATAAATAATTAAAAATATTATAAAAATACAATAAATGAAATTTGATATACTAACAATTTTTCCAGACATATTTAATTCATATTTTGATGAAAGTATTATTAAAAGAGCGAAAAAAGAAAAAATTATAAAAATTAATATTCATAATATCAGAGAAAACACTACGGATAAACACAAAACTGTTGACGATACACCATATGGCGGAGGGCCTGGCATGTTAATGAAAATAGAACCAATATATAAAACTCTAAAGAAAATTAAAAAAATTAAAAAAAGTAAAATAATATTATTTACACCGACAGGCAAAACATATAATCAACAAATGGCTAAAGATTTATCTAAACTCGACCAAATAATAATGATAAACGGTCATTATGAAGGCATAGATTCAAGAATAGATGAATTTATAGATGAAAAAATATCAATCGGAGATTATGTTTTAACAAATGGTAATTTACCAGCAATGATATTAGTAGATTCAATATCAAGACTATTACCAGGAGTTTTAGGAAACGAAGAAAGTTTCAAGCAAGATTCTTTTTACGAAGACAACCAATCAGAATACCCTCAATATACAAAACCAGAAATATTCAAATATAGAAAAGATAAAAAAACCATTGAATTAAAGGTGCCAAATGTATTAATATCCGGAAATCACAAATTAATAGCAAAGTGGAAAGAAGAAAACAAAAATAATAATAAATAAAATAAATAAAAAAACTATAATACGAGGCGTCAAGGAAAAATTTCATGAGGCATATAAATTATATGTCGAATGAAATTTTATCCGAAGACAACAAAGTAGTATAGTATTTTTTATTTATTCTAAATTATCGGCAAATTCATCTTTAAGTATATCAAACACAGAAACATCTTCTTGTTGAACTTCATTATTAGATTTAACTAACACTTTTTCTTCTTCTTTTGTGTTTTGTGTATTAGAACCCCCATTACCATCTTTTATTAAACCAAATCTTTTCATCATTTGTTCCCTTTTTGATGGATCAACATGATTTAATAAACCATTTTTTTGCACAACCTCAGACAAACTAGGTTTTGGCTCGTTATCATCCAAGATATCCAATACCGAAACGTCTTTATTTTCTGTAGTCTTTAGTAAATGTTTATTTATTTCTAATTTTTGTGAAATGTTTTGGATTTCTATGTTTTGGTTTTTAGTTTTTGTTTTTTGGTTTTCATCTTCACACATTTCAACTACAGCAATTTCTAAAGGTAATTGGGTAATATCAGAATTTTTAATATCTAATTTTACTTTTATCAATTTATTTAAAATAATAGATAACCTAGAAAATTCTATTTCTTTTGATGTATTTATTATATTGTTTTTTATATCATCATCTAAATTTTTCCAATTATCTATACAATCTGGATTATATTTATATATCAAAATTTTTCTAAATATTTCTATTAAATCCAAAATAAAATCATCAAAATTTGATTGACTTTCAACAACATCGGAAATTATATTAAAACATGATTTAATATCTTTATTTAAAATACCAATAACAAAACTTAAAATATAATCCTGGCTTGTTTTATTTATAATATCACGTATATCATCTTCACCTATGGTTTTCTGATTTAAAGATGACAATATCTGTCCAAGCAAACTTTCAGCATCCCTAAACCCACCAGTAGCCTTTTCTGCAACACGTAAAAGAACATCATCAGACACAGATATTCCTTCTCTTTCACAAATAAGCTTTAAATCTGATATTATCTCATCGTTTGTTGCTTTTTTAAATTTAAAAATCTGACATCTAGATAAAATAGTGTCTAATATTTTATTTATTTCAGTAGTAGCTAAAATAAATATTACTCTTTCTGGCGGTTCTTCTAATGTTTTAAGTAAAGCATTAAAAGCTTGTTTTGAAAGCATATGAACCTCGTCTATTATAAAAATCTTATAAGCACCAATTTTAGGCGGAATTCTCGTAAGCTTTCTTAATTCTCTAACATCATCAACACCAGTATTAGAAGCCGCATCGATCTCAATAAGCTCCATACTACTACCATTATCAATAGCCAAACATGAATCACAAACCCCGCAAGGTTCAATATCACCAGGTTTTCTATTTGTACAATTTAATGTTTTTGCGAAAAGTCTTGCAGTTGTTGTTTTACCAATACCTCTCGAACCAGCAAAAATATAAGCATGAGCAAGCTTATTATTTAAAATTTCATTCTTCAAAGTATTTTTAATAGATTCTTGACCAAAAACTTCAGACCACAACTTAGGACGATATTTACGATATAAAGTAGACATAACAACAGTAATTTAATTATTACTTAATTCTTAATATTATAACATTTAAAAATCAAAACTGAAAAATTCAAATTTAAAAACAAAATCCAAACATAATTTTTTTCCATCTTTTTAGTTTTGTTGTTTTTGTTTTTTCAGATAAATAATGAACAAAGCGAATATATTTACCTTATCCCAGAATGGGATAGTTTTATTCTATATTTCTACATTACTTGATTGAAAATTAACAGCCAAGTTTTTAAATGATGTAGTTTGAGCATCAAAATATAAACCAACAATATTACAAGCACCATTTCTATGTTTTGCGATATGTATTTCTGCAATATTTTTTTCATCCGGCATAATTTCTTCAGGTCTATAGTTTTTATCAGCAGATTTTCTATATATAAACATAACTATATCTGCATCCTGTTCTATAGAACCAGATTCTCTCAAATGAGAAAGTTTTGGAATAGCTGGCTTTGTCATTTCAACAGCACGTGATAACTGAGATAATGCAATAACAGGAATATCCAACTCTTTTGCAAGTTGTTTTAACGATCTAGAAATTACAGAAATTTCTTGATTTCTATTGTCAGAACCACCATCAGCAATAAGCTGTAAATAGTCAATAACAATCATATCAAGACCTTGCTCTGATTTAAGTCTTCTACATTTTGTTCTAATCTGCATTACAGTAACTGTACCAGAATCATCAATATAAATATTAGCATCAGAAAGACTATTTATCGCACGACCAATTTTTTCAAAATCATTATTATCAGATTGATCAGATAAATTACCAGTTCTAAGTTTCCAAAGCTCTACACCAGATTCAGCAGAAATAAGCTTATCAGTTAATTGTTCTTTACTCATTTCAAGAGAGAAAAATGCAACCTTAGCTTTCCCTTTTATTGCAGCATTACGAACTAAATCAAGTGCAAAAGATGTTTTACCAACGGAAGGACGAGCAGCTAAAATAATAAGATCTGATTTTTGAAAACCAGACAATGTATTATCCAAATCAGCAAAACCAGTAGTTAAACCTCTTAATTGTCCTTTGTTTTGACTTAATGAGTCTATTCTCTCAAAAGATTCATTCAATACATTTCTTAATGGAGTAAAAGAATCAGTTTTTAAATCTTTAGCAACACCAAAAATTTCCCTTTCAGCAGTATCTAAAACATCCTCCAATTCCATATCTTCATGATATGCAAGTTCATTAATTTCAGCAGATTTTGTAATAAGTCTTCTTAATGTAGCTTTTTTCGATATAATTTTTGCATAAGAAACAGAATGGGCAGAAGTCACATTCTTCTCAGCTAGATCAATAATATATGATCTACCACCAATCATATCAAGTTGTTTTCTTTCGTCTAAAACATTTATAACATTCACAATATCAGTAGGCTGTCTTTTTTCATATAAACTAACAATAGCATCATATATAAGACCATTAGATGCAGAATAAAAATCGTCAGCATCAATAATATCAGCAACTTCAACAATAGCATCTTTATCTACAAGCAAAGCACCAAGTAAACTTTTTTCAGCATCTAAATTTTGTGGAGGAAGAAGAGATTTATCTGCCATAAAAACAAATTTAAAATTTATAAGTTTCATTCTACATAACTATTTTAAATAATAAAATATCAAAAATGTTACTAAAATGTTGATAATAAATTAAATAGCTAAAATAAAATATTTTTATAAATAAAAATCCAGCTATCTTTTCCAATTAAATTGGTAAAAACAGCTGGTTCGGATCACCTAGGCCCAGTTAGCGGGGTTGGCGCGCGGGCAGCGGGAGTATCCGGCATTGGGAGCGAAGAAACCGTAGTTCTTCTTGACCGTACGCGGCTTCGCGACAACGTTTTCCGGAATGAAGTTTTCATTCTTTCTGGAAACGCGAACGATGGCGACACGACGGACTTCAGAACCCTTCTTTAGCAAAATAGTTTTCGGCATAAAACCCTCCCAGGTTTTTGAAACCATCAACGTCGATGTTAATAGTCTCAAGAAAGCATGAGCTTGATTTTGAGCTATATTTCTATACCCCACTCACCCTTCCATGTTTCATATTTTATCATATTATTGACATTTTGTCAATATAATGTTATCACAATTTTTTAAAAGTCAAAAAAATATCTAAAATAAAACAAATAATAGGTTTTATGTATTGTCAGATTAATTTAATCAATTAATTCTTTACTAAATTAACCAATTAATATATAATTCTCCTATATGTTTTAGTTTTTAGTTTTATAATAGGAGTATAGTTTAATGGTAGAACAAAGGTCTCCAAAACCTTTGGTGTGGGTTCGATTCCTACTACTCCTGCCAAAATATAAAAATCGCGAAAGCGGTTTTTTATATTTCAAAGAAATAAGAAAGCAAATTTATTTGCTTTCTTATAGGAATAGAAAGACAGATCGATGTGCGAATTTTAGCGAAGGCAGATTTTATATTGCCTAAATTAGATTTTAGATATAATATTCTAATAAATTAATTACAAACAAAAACAAAAATGAATCAAGAAAATTTACCAAAAATTTTAGAAAACCTATTGTTAATAAAAAAACAAATAGATGAAACAATAAATTTAATAAACATAGAACCAAGTAAATCTAGTGAAATATTAAATAAAATAAAAAATTCCGACTCAATAGAATACTTTGAAGAAGATAGTAAAATAATAGAAGGAATATTTAATGGAGAAATAATGATAGGACCAGACTACAAACAATACAGTATTCCAGCAAACTATATATCAAAATCAAAAATTGTCGAAGGAGATAAAATGAAACTTACCATAAAAAAAGATGGAACATTTGTATATAAACAAATAGAGCAAATAGACAGAATAAGATTAGTTGGGACGTTAATAAAAGATGAGGCAAATAAAGGATTTGCCGTACTTGCAGATGGAAAAGCATACAGAGTTCAAAAAGCTTCAGTAACATACTATAAAGGAGAGATTGGAGATGAAGCCATTATTATTGTACCATCTAGCAAAAACAGCATATGGGCAGCAATAGAAAATATAACAAAACCAAACAATATTTCACAAGAACAAGAAAACAATAACACTAAATCACAATCCATTATAGAATCAGAACCAGCGAAAGAAGCTAAGCAAGAACCACAAAAATTAAATATAGTTTCAATAAATCAAATAACCCCAATATCATTAGATGATATAAAATAATTTTAAAACCAAAAACGACAAAACTAAAAAACAAAAGAAACAATTAATTTCAACATATTTTAGTTTTTAGTTTTTAGTTTTAATGCTATAATATCAATCGACTAACATAATTAATCAATATGTTTAGTTTAATTAAAATAATAATAATTTAATTCTATGTCATTATTTTCTCAATTAAAACAAATAACAGACCTAAAAGATCAAGCTAAAAAATTACAAAAAGAACTTGAATTAGAAGTTGTAGATGCTGAAAAATCAGGAGTAAAGGTAACAATTAACGGAAACCAAGAAATAAAAAAAGTAGAAATAACAGATCAAAATCTTTTAAGTAATAAAGAAAAATTAGAAAACGCCATAAAAGAAGCAACTAACGAATCAATAAAAAAAGTACAAATGGTAATGGCAAAAAAAATGCAAACAATGGAAGGACTAAATATTCCAGGACTTAAATAATAAAACTAAAACAAACATAATTTAGTTTTTAAAGAATCTTTGAGCTTTAGCGAATTAGATTTTTTTATACTATTTAGTGTAGTTTTTAAAATATGTTTCCAGAAAAACTTCAAAACTTAATAAATACAATACATACCTTCCCTACTATTGGTCAAAAAACTGCCGAGAAGATATCTTTTGATTTATTAAACAGAAGTGAAGATGAATTAAAACAAATAAGTAAAACTATATTAGAAATAAAAAGTATAAAATTATGTAAAGCTTGTTTTAATATATCAGAAAATGACTATTGTGACATATGCTTAAACAAAAATAGAGATTCCAGTGTTATTTGTATTGTTTCTCAAATAAAAGATATATCAAATATAGAAAAAACATGTAAATTTAAGGGGAAATATCACGTATTACATGGCTTAATAGATACTTTAAATGGAGTTACCCCAGATAAAATAAAAATCCAAGAATTAATAGAAAGACTTACAAAAAATAAAGAAAAGATAAAAGAAGTTATATTTGGTATTGATCCAAAAATAGAAGGAGAATCAACTATTATTTATATATCCAAATTATTAAAACCACTTAATATAAAAATGACTAGATTTGCTAGGGGCTTACCAATAGGATCAGAAATAGAATACGCAGATCAAATTACATTAAGCGATTCAATATCTGGAAGAATTGAAATATAAAAAGACGAGATACATATCTCGCCTTTTTTGTTAAAATATTATTTTTTAACAAATGAAATAATCCTTTCAACAAAATTGTCAGTAACAAAATATTCTTGTTCAATTATTTCAATACATCCAACTTTAATAAAATAATCCAATATTATTTTTAAATTAATAGGATATGATCCCTGGCAATCATTTATGTTGTTTAAGAAACCACACATCTTAAGTTCTTCTTTATTAAAACTTGATGAAAAAGTTTTGTTTTCATTCTGTAAATGCTTAATAAATTTAGTAACAACTTTTTCAAAATCACGATTACCAAAAGTACCAAGAAGTTCAGTACTCAAAACAACAGAACGAGGATCAATTTCTTGAATTAAAGACATTTCTTACACCTCCATAAATTATTATTAGGATATTAACATAATAATTAATAAATAGTAAATAGTAAAAAAATAATCCGAATTATCGGATTATTTATATTAAGCAACTATTTTTTCAATTATAACTTCTGTATAAGTTTGTCTATGATTTTTTTCTTTATTGAAATGAGTTTTATTCTTGTATTTAATAGTTCTAACTTTCTCATGTCTATCTTGTTTTGAGATAGTAGCTTCTACTTTAGCACCAGAAACAACAGGAGCACCTATTTTTAAATCAGATCCATCTTCATTAGAAACAAGTAAAACTGAATCAAATGTAAATTTATCACCAACATTAGCTTCTAATTTTTCAATTTTAATCTTCATACCTTCTGAAATTTTATATTGCTTACCGCCAGTTTTAATAATAGCTATCATATTTTTAAATTATTCTTTGTTAACTTTAGTAATTCACCACAGGGAAAAGGGATGTTTTACTTTTTAATATGAGAATTATAGCAAAATAAATATTAATTGTCAAAATTAGCCACAACTCGATTTCTACCAGAATTTTTAGCCCTATATAGACAATCATCAGCTGATTTAATTAATTGATTATAATTCATGTGTCTATTCCTTATATAATTTGATAAACCAATACTAATAGTTATTTTTGCATTTATTTTATTATTACTTTTATCAAGTCCAATCATTTCTAAATTGGATAATTTCTCTCTTATTCTATCACAAATATTAAAAGATTCTTTTGAATTTAAATTATTAAATATAATAACAAACTCTTCCCCACCATATCTAGCAAAAACATCATACCCTCTTATTGATTCTATTATATTTTCTGAAACACATTTTAAAACATAATCGCCAAAATCATGTCCATAAGTATCATTAACTTTTTTAAAATAATCTATATCAATAATTGCAATAGAAAAGTTTTTATTAATATCTTTCTTACAAGTAACTATATTGTCTTCCAAATAATCTAATAAATATCTTTTATTATAAGTACTTGTCAAAGGATCTTTTATATATAGCTCTGAAATTTTATTATATTTTTTTGCCAAAACAAAAGATTGACAAAATATAAATATAATAAGTCCAAATGGAATAAATAACCCCGTATGTATAGTTCCATTTGTATATAGAATATCATTAATGGCAAATAAAAATAAAATTATAGTACCAAATAATAAAACTAAAGCTCCATCTTTTTTATACACTATAGCCCTTATTAGATGGTAAAAAGCAAATAATGGAATCACGATAACACCTACTTGGTAAATATGTAAAAATTTAGAAAAAATATGCACAGGAAATAACATAATAAAAAGAACTATTGGGATAGAATAAATTACAGAAATTTTTAGCATATTTGATTTACTTTTTTCAGAATAAAACAAATATCTAGTAAACATAACCAATAGCATTGGTGTTAAAATCATAGACACAAAAGCCAGTCTCATTATTAAATCATAATCAATACCAGGAAATAGCCATTTAGCCATAAAATCAGAAAAAACAAGCCTTGTAACTATCGCTAAAGAAAAAAAGAAAAACACTAAAAAACTTAAATCTTTTTTTCTTGTTAAAAACATTATTAAATGATACAAAGCCATTATTAATATAGCAGCTAATATTGAAACATTAAAAGCTATTGATTTTTCCATACTTCTATTAATAATATCGGGTTTTCCTATACTAATAGTATTTTGCATTCCTGCATATATATCATCAAAAGACGCTATTTGAACATTAAGTTCAATTTTTTTATCCTTACTTAATACTGAGATAACTTTTGTTGTTCTTCCTGGTTTATATTCATTTTTATTACAAGAGACATTTCCATCACTAGCAACAAGAGAATCGTTTGCATAAATATTATAAGAACGCTCTAAAAATGGAACTATAAAAGTATATATACCATCATATGGTACATTTATAACAGTTCTATAAGTAGCGCAACCATTTGCATTATATTTTTTTTCATTAGTCCATCGAGATGGCACAGCTACTACTTCGTCTGGTTTATTATTTTTTAAATCACTATTATTTGATATTAATTTATTCCAATAAAAATCCCAATTACCTTTTAGAAAAAATTCTTTAGTTGAAATATCTTTTTCTTCTATATTAAAAGAACTTTCTGCAAATAAATTATTGCTACATAAGAAAAAAGACAATATACAAACAATTGTAAAAAAAACAGATTTTAAAAATTTCATCATAAATTCACTTTTAAAGTATAAATATTATAACACTAATATTTTAAAACAAAAACTAGGAAAATATCCTAGTTTTGTTATTGAATAATATATTATTCTTTCCCGTGACATTTTTTATACTTTTTTCCAGACCCACAAGGACATAAATCATTTCTTCCAACTTTTACACCATTAAATTCAGCGTGATCATTTTTAGAAACCTCAGCCTCCATTTTTTTTCTAACATCATCATTATTAAGTCCTAAAAAATTTTCAACTTTTTCTTCATCAATAGCATTAGAAAATTGTTCGGGTTCATCAGCACCAGCTTCTTGGGCTTTGTTTAATAATGAAGGATCTTGTGCCTGTGGATTTTCAACATTTGTTATCAATCTAACTTTGAATATAGAATAAGCAATTTGTGTTTTAATATTGTCTATTAAACCAGTAAACATATTAAATGCATCTCTCTTATACTCAACAAGCGGATCTCTTTGTCCATATCCACGAAGACCAACACTCATTCTAAGATCACTTACTGTATCAAGATGAGATATCCAAAGATTATCTATAATTTTCAAAAGCATTTGTTTTTCAATTTGTCTCAAAAATTCAGGAGTAATTTCATTTTCTAAATCTCTATAAGAACTTTCTGCAAATTTAAATAATCTTTCTATTAATTCTTTCTTTTTATTTTCTGGGGTAATATTATTTTGATCTAATATTAATTGTATTTCATTTTTTAAATCAGCAGTAGAAACAAACATTGAATTAATAGATTGATAAATAGCATCAACATTCCATTTTTTATAATCTTCTTCAGCTGTATGAACATTAACAATTTTTGATATTTCTTCATTAATAAATCCTACAACGGTTTCTCTAGATTTATCAGCATTCTCTAATATTTCATCTCTTTTTTTATAAATAATATTTCTATGGCTATTTATAACATCATCATACTCAACAAGATGTTTTCTTATATCAAAATTATGTCCTTCTACTCTCTTTTGCGCAGATTCTATAGATTTTGATATCATACCATTTTCTATAGGCATATCTTCCGGAATCCCCATTCCTTCCATCATTACTCCAATTTTTTCTGAACCAAATATTCTCATTAAATCATCTTCAAGAGATATAAAGAATTGAGTAGATCCTGGATCACCTTGACGACCAGCACGTCCTCTAAGCTGATTATCTATTCTTCTTGATTCATGTCTTTCTGTACCAATAACACAAAGACCACCTAACTCTTTTATTTTAGTTGATTCTTCAACATCATCTTCACTACCACCAAGTTTAATATCAACTCCACGACCAGCCATATTAGTAGCTATAGTAACAGCTCTAAATTTACCAGCTTGTGCAATAATTTCAGCTTCCCTTTCGTGATTTTTAGCATTCAAAACATTATGAGGAATACCAGCTTTATTAAGCATATTGCTTAATATTTCATTTTTCTCAATTGACACAGTACCAACAAGAACTGGTTGTCCTATTTCATATTTCTTTTTTATTTCTTCTACAACAGCAACAAATTTACCATGTTCGTTTTTATATATTTTATCATTCAAATCTTTTCTAACATTTGGTTTATTAGTTGGAACAACAACAACCTCAAGTTTATAAATTTTACCAAATTCTTCAGCTTCAGTAATAGCTGTACCAGTCATACCTGATAACTTTTTATATATTCTAAAGTAATTTTGTAAAGTAATAGTAGCAAGAGTCATGCTCTCATTTTTTATCTCAACATTTTCTTTAGCTTCTATAGCTTGATGCAATCCTTCACTATATCTTCTTCCTGGCATCATTCTTCCAGTAAATTCATCAACTATAATAATTTCGCCATCTTTAACAACATAATCTCTATCTCTTAAAAATAAAGCTTTAGCTTTTAAAGCCTCTTCTAAATGATGAACCATAGCAATACCATCATTCGTATATATATTAGAAACACCTAAAGTAGATTCAACTTTCTTTAAACCAGCATCAGTCAAAGTAGCTGATTTTAATTTTTCATCTATTACATAATCTGTTTTATCTTGTAATCCACCAACTATTTGAGCAAAAGAATAATACATTTGAGCAGATTGAGCAGCTTCAGAAGAAATAATAAGAGGAGTTCTCGCTTCATCAATTAAAATACTATCAACTTCATCAACAATTGCATAATTTAATTTTCTTTGTGTTTTATCATTTAAATCAACAACCATGTTGTCTCTTAAATAATCAAAACCAAATTCATTATTTGTACCATAAGTTATATCGCAAGCATACGCTTCCTTTCTTGATACTGGAACAAATTCTAAATTAATACTGCCATCTTCCTTTGTAATATATGATAATTTCAAACTAGTCATATGACCAACAAAAGAAGTTGAAATACCTAAAAATGAATAAAGTCTTCCCATCCACTCAGAATCTCTCTTTGCAAGATAATCATTAACAGTTATGACATGAACTCCATTACCAGTTAACGCATTTAAATATGCTGGTAATGTTGCAACAAGAGTCTTTCCTTCACCAGTTCTCATTTCAGAAACATAACCTTTATGTAAAAAATAACCAGCTATCAATTGAACATCAAAATGCCTCATACCCAAAACTCTTTTTCCAGCTTCACGCGCAACAGCAAAAGCATCTGGTAATATTTCATCCAAAGCTTTATCTTTATCTTCTGAAGAATTTATTTTTTCTTTTAATATACTTGTCTGATTTTTTAGTTCTTCATCAGACATTTGAGAATATTTTTGTTCTAGCTCATTAATTCTATTAATAATTGGTTGTACTTTATCAATCAATTTCTTATTAGGATCTCCAAGAATTAGCTTCAATATAGACATATTTATAATTTTAAAATCAATTAGAATAGAAATTATTAATACAGGCTTAAACTTGTATTCGCCTGTATTTATAGACGTAAATATATACTATCAATTTATAAAAAAAATAGCAATAAAATTAAGCGGCACAAAGAGTTTTTAGAAATACATATTTAGTAAGCAAGAAAGTTACACTTACAATAACTATTGTGTATAAAAATATAATTAAAAACATATACACTTTATACATTTTATCATCATCCATAATAATTAATAATTAAAAATTAATTAACACATACATTATATTATACCATATACACACATACTTCAAATAAAAAAATCGCTTCAATTGTATAAACAACCAAAGCGATATGCCTTATTATTTTTTAAAAAAAATAATAGAATCTTCATTTCCTTTGAATTTTGAAACTTTTAAGTTAACAAACAAACCACCATTACTTTCTATTTCATTTTTAATATATGAATTAATATCTGGACATTTTAAAGTTGGAACGAAATCAACCCATCCTTGTTTTTTACAGGTAGAAACAGAAGACTGATTCTTAAAATACACCACAACTAATTCATATCTACCTTCTTTACAATATTTTTTTGAAATATTTTTAGGTGAAGTTAGGCTACCTTTAAATACATAGCCATCAATAAAATTAATAGAAAACTTATTATTTTTTTCAGAAATTAACAATATAAATTGTTTATAAGCTTCAACAATCCAAGATTCATCTTCCATAAGAGGACGAGGTGGTTTTGTTGACTCATCTTTATCATTCCAAACGCTACCATCATTAAAACAAACTAATCTATAAGGAATATTTTTTTGATCATCATATAAATGAGAACTTAATATAGCACCCATACACATTTTTATTTCTGGAACATTTTCCTTATCATAAACAACAAATTTTTTTCCAAAGGTAAAAACAGGATCATTTAATTGAAGATTGTCAGGAAACGCATAATCTTCAATAATCTCTTGATTACCAACAGCATAAAACCAAGGAGTTAAATAAGAACAATTCACAGTTCTTTTTAGCCCAAGTTTTTTAAAAAATTTTGGATCCTTATCAAGCTCTTCTCTCACTTTATTATTTCTTATAGAATAATAACCATTCTCAAAAGCATATATAGCATTTTCCAAGGTATCCCATTCCTGAAAAAAAGATTCATTATCTTTTAAATAATAAGCACTACAAGAATAACAATAAATAATAAACTTTCCTTTGTTATTTAGAGCATCTTTAATTTCAAGAACTTCAACAAAATACGAACCTTCGTCATGATCTCTAGCACCATATTTATGCTGCACAATATCATATCTAGAATATGAACGATAACATCCATGATCAGCGTTTGAAACTTTTTTTGTTTCAGGAATTTTTATTCTTAATTTATGCTTTTCAAAAAATTCTTTTACAATTTCTACTTCATCAGGTGGACACTCTACATTAATAACTTGTCCGATATCGGTCATCACCTCAATACTACAATAGCATGATAGCTCTCTATTCATATCAACCTCCTAAATATACATAAAAAGTACAATTCAATAATTTAAAACTACTACACTTGCTTTCAAAAGTCCACAAAATTATTTTTAACCTAATATAATATTGGTACACCCAAGAGGAATCGAACCTCTATCACAAGATCCGCAATCTCGTGTTCTATCCGTTGAACTATGGGTGCTTTTATAATAATAAATAATAACAAAAAGAAACAAAAAAAGAAAGATACAATCTTTCTTTTTTATATTATTTACTAGATTTACTAGTTTTAGTTTTCTTTGTAGTAACAGCTTTTTTAACAGTTGTAGTTTTTTTAGCTGCTGCTTTAGAAGTAGCTTTTACTGGTTTTTTAGTACTCTTTTTTGCAACAGACAATATTCTTTCTTCTATCATATCACCCTTGAATGTCTTTGATATAGTCTTTGGAGTTTTACCAAATATATCTTTTTTTACTATCAATAAAGCAAATGCACCAATAACACCCAATGAACCAATTATTAAGAATAAATAATCGAATCCTAGAGCTGCAGCAATCATAGAACCAATAATAGCAGCAAGTGCAAGAATACAATCTAATACAGTATAATACATTCCCCAAACTTTATTATCTTTAATATGATGATTAAATAAAGCTGACCAAGAAGGATATGTAAGAGAAGCAGATATACCTAATATAAATGCAGCAACATAAAGTTCAGGAACAGTATTTATTAAAGGAAATATTAAATACACCATTGAAGCAGCAAAAGCTCCTATAAAATCAAAATAAAATTCATCTTTCTCTCCTTTTATTTTTTGTATTAATTCAGTAGTCACCATTTGAAATAACGACTTTGTTAAAAGATAAATAGCTGTAAATATTGCTATCACTTCTAAACTAGCTCCTATAATATTTTGACTAATAAATATAGCAAATAATGGAGCAATAAGACCGAAACTGCCTGTGATTAAAACATCAGACAAAACAAGAACACCAACAACCTTATCTACTGGAGAAAAAACAGCAGCAGATTGCTTCTCTTCGTTTTTATTATACATATTTTTTAAATTGTTAACCTTTTTTATTAATTACAAATATTTTATCATAAATATTTTTTTATAAAAAGTGTTAATAACTACAATAAAAAAAGAGTTCACAAATTTTATTCAATAAAAAATCCGTCACAACAAATGTAGACGGATAGATAAACTTAATCAGAAAAAGCCATATAAATATTACCATATCTTTTATCACCAGAAACATCTTCTCCAAACCATTCTGGTGGAATAAAATCATGCGCATCTTTTTCCGTTAAAAATTCAACTTCACAAACTAAATAATCTTTAAACTTTCCAGAAAAAAAATCTATTTCAGCAATAAGTCCAGAACCAAGGTCATATTCAAAACGAGTCTTTTTTATTATATTCTTTGAAATTATAATTTTTTCAAAATCAAAATAATTTTCTTTTGATATTTCAAATTCTATTTCTACTTTACTTAAACCACCACCCTTTTTAAACGTAAAAAAGAAAAGATTATCATATTTTCTTATTCTAACACTAGATTTTTCTAAGCCATCATTAAGTAAATAAAACTGTTCAATGTCATGACTAGCAATACAAGTATTTAAATCTGGAATACTCTTAAGTAAAAACTTTCTCTCTATTTCAAGAGATGTATGATCATTTGGTTTATCTCTTAACGCTATAAAAATATCTTTTGTTATTTTTATAGAAACAATGCCTTTTAAATTTTCAATGGTTAAAAAATAATCATTATCAGAATTAATTATTTTTAAACCATTCATAACAGAATAAATATTATTCATAAAAAAAGCCATCCAATAATTTAATTTTCTTAGAAAATAATAACATACAATTTTCAAAAAACAAAAATTAACAAAATCGGAGCCACAAATCAGAATTGAACTGATGACCTTTTCCTTACCATGGAAACGCTCTACCAACTGAGCTATTGCGGCAAAAACCAAAATACTTTGGTTTTTATATTTTACAAATATTCTTCAACTAATTTCATATACATATCATTTCCAACATCTATAACACAACCAACCTCATTACCAACTATTTCTCTTAATTCTTCATTGTCAGCTAATTTATTTAAGTCTTCTAAAAATTTTACATTATCTAAAGAGTTTTGATAATGTACAAATGCTCTATTTTCAAACAATTTTGCATTTAAATCTTGATGTCCAGGTAAAGGTATTAATATTAATGGTTTCTTTAATGCACATATTTCAGTAAGAGCAGAAAAACCAGCACGAGAAATAACAACATCCGCAAGATTAAGAGCCATTTTCATTTCTGATGTTAAAAACTCATAAACATGATAACCAAACATTTCACCTCTAGACTTTATATCAAGCCCCTTACCCTTTCCAACAAGATGTATAATTTCATATTTTTCTAATATTTTATCTAAATTATTTAATATTAGATTATTTATAAATTCAGCCCCAGTTCCACCACCAGTAACTAATAAAACTTTTTTATCAGATGTTATATTAAAAAATCTCCTTGCTTCGTTTCTATCAAAATCAAAAATAGACTTTTTAATTAAATTTCCAGTTTTAATAATTTTATTTGTTTTTATAGTAGAATAATCTTTTAATGATTTATCTAAAACCACAGTAATAACATTAGCAAATCTTGCCATGATTTTATTAGCGAGACCAACTTCATAATCTTGTTGATGAACAATAAAAGGAATATTTAATATTTTTGCGGCAATACAAAGTGGAACACAAACAAATCCACCAGCAGTCAAAATAACTTTTGGACGATGTATTCTAATTAATCTTACACATTGAAAAAACGCAATTATAACATTAAAAACGTCAACAAAATTTCTTAAATCAAAATATCTTCTTAACTTTCCAGAGTTAATACCAAAATATCTCATATTATCATATTTCACTACCACATCTTTCTCTGGACCATATTTAGTACCAATCCAACAATATTCGTAGCTTGGATATTTTTTATTTAAATCTTCATATAATCCAAGCAAAGGAATCACAGACCCAAGAGTTCCACCACCAGAAAAGAAAATTTTATTATTATTACTTCCCATATAATTATAAAATTAATTAATTATTCTCTCCCATAAATATCATCATACCTAATTATATCATCTTCTCCAACATATTCACCAGTTTGAACTTCTATAATCTCTAAATTTACATCTCCATAATTTTCTAATCTATGTTTAGTATTTTGAGGAATAAAAGAACTTTCGTTTTTTAATAATACTAAATTTTTATCGCCATTAACTATTAAAGCGCTTCCATTAACAACAACCCAATGTTCAGATCTGTGCATATGAGATTGCAAACTTAATTTACAACCAGGATAAACAATTATTTTTTTTACCTTATAATTTAATTCATCCATTAAAACCTCATACCTACCCCATGGTCTATGAACAATTATATTATTATCTAATTCTTTTATATTATGACTTTTTAAATATTCTGTAACTTTTTTTACATCTTCTCCCATGCCTCTTTTCTGAACTAGAATAGAATCATTACTTTCAATAATATTTAAATCTTCAACACCAAGAGTAACAATTAATTTATTTGTAGAACTATAAGAAAAAACTTTTTTTGATTCTATGTTAATACTATTTTTGTTATTAACACTAATGTCAGCAAGTCTATCAAAAGATCCAATATCATTCCAACCAAAATCACCAAAAGCAACAAAAACCTTATCAGACTTTTCAGCAATAGCATAATCTATTGAAATATTTGGTAACGTATTAAAATTATTTATAAACTCGTCATAGCTTCTCTCCATTAAACTAAAAATTTCTGAACAATATTTTTTTGTTTCTTCTAAAAATGTATTTGAATTAAATATATACATTCCAGAATTCCATAAATATTCTCCCGAAGTAAAATACTTTTCAGCTGTAGTAAAATCTGGCTTTTCTTTAAACTCCAATACCTTATTTAAATTAGATGTACTTATATTTGTTTTTATATATCCATAACCAATTTCTGGCCTATCAGGCTTAATACCAATAGTAATAATATTATTTGAATTTAAATTAAATATATTATTTAACAATATATTATACTCTTCAACATTAGCTATATAATGATCGGATGGCAAAATTAATATCTGTTCATTTTTATCAATATTTAATTTATCAATAAAATATTTTATAGCAAGAGCAATCCCAGGAGTTGTATTTAAACTAGCTGGCTCAATTAAAATATTTTCTTTTTTATAGTCTTTTTCAATATCTTTTATTTGATTAAAAATATTAAAAAAATTATCTTTATTACCTACTACAAAAATTTTATCACTTGGAATAGTTTTTTTAATACGCAAAAAAGTATCTTGTAATAAAGAATTTTCACCAATTAAATTCAAAAACTGTTTAGGATAATTTTTTCTACTAAGTGGCCAAAGTCTTGTCCCTGAACCACCACATAATATAATAGCTAGCATAGATTTGTTTTAGTTAAAACTATTAAAAATATTATCATAACGATGAAAAATTACAACCACAAATAAAAAACGGGTATATCCCGTTTTTAAAATTAAAAAATCTTTTTATCCAAGAACCTTAAAGACAAATAACAAGCCACACCACCAGAGAAATCTATTAATATGTCTCTTATTGCAAAATGTCTATTTATTACAAACGATTGATGAAACTCATCACTCGCAGCACATAAAAAAACAATTAAAAACACGAATAAAATTTTATAATCAAATTTTTTATTTCTTAATTCTTCATGTGCAAAAATTCTTAAAGCAAAAAACGCTAAAACAAAATATTCAGTAAAATGCGCACACTTTCTCAAAATAAAATCATACTTAGATGGAAAATTAGATTTTAAATCAGGAATGGATGAAAAACAAAAAATTACAGCCATCCAAAAAACAAACATAAATATATAAAAACTCTTTTTTTTCATAAATAAATTCTTATTTCCAATTTTAATTCTAATATATTCTAAACTTTTGCGTATTTTCTAATACTAATAATACTTGCAAATATTGTTATAACAAAACCAATAATCAATTCAACAATTATAGTTCCAATTGAGTTTGACATTATTAATTTTACTATATCTGATTGATAGAATGAGAAGAAGATGCTTGAATATGGAGCTATAAATAACAATATAGAATAATATAATACTATTGATAAAACCCAACCTATAATCAAATAGAATATAGCTTCTAATATAAATGGCACTTTAATAAAAGACCAACTAGCACCAAGAAATCTCATGATTTCTATTTCTCTTCTTCTTGAATAAATAGTAATTCTTAACGTATTTAAAACAGTTATTGCTGATATAAAACCAAAGAATAAACCAACAAGCAATATTCCTTTTGAAATAGTTACATTAAAACTATTCATTTTACTAATTATAACCTTATTATCCGTATAATTTGTATCTTCTATTAAACTAGAATATTGAAATTTAGAAACATATCCGAGTATATATGAATAATCATCAGTAGAGTCAGCTTTAATAATCAATGTCGCTCCTATTGGATTTGTGTCTAATTCATTTAAGGAATTTAAAAGTAAAGAATTACTATCGTGTCTTTTTTTGAAATTTTCCAAAGCTTCTTTTTTTGATATATACGTAATACTTTTAACACCTCTAAGCCCAGATATTTCATTTTTAATAGCAAATATTTGATCTTCTGTCGCATTATTTTTTATGTAAATACTTACATCAATTTTATTTTTTACAGAATCAACAACATCATTTGATACAATTCCAATACCACCTAGCACATTAACTAGAACAAAAGCTAATACCATAGTTGTAATACAAACAAATGATAACCAAAAATTTCTAAAAAACCCTTGAATAGCATATTTTAACAATCTTGCAAAAGTAACAAAAAACATTTTTTGATGATTAAAAATTAAAACGATATCAAATAAATCTATTGCTTAAATTAAATACTTCCCTTTAGATTTATCACTAGCGATTCTTCCGTCTTCTATAGTAACAATTCTCTTATTTAAAGAATTAACTATCTCTCTATCGTGAGTAATTAATATAACAGTAGTTCCCATGTTATTTATATCTTGTAAAAGAGTTAATATACCTTCAGTATTTATTGAATCAAGATTACCAGTAGGTTCATCAGCAATTAATATACTAGGATTAAATGCAAGAGCACGAGCAATAGCGACTCTTTGTTGCTCACCACCAGATAATTCAAATGGATAATTATTAGCCTTGTCTCTTAAACCAACAACTTGTAACAACTGATCTATCTTTGCACTCATTTTAGAACCAAAATCACCAGATATTTCACACGCAAAAGATATATTTTCTTTTGCAGTTTTCTTAGGCAACAAACGAAAATCTTGAAAAATAACAGCTATCTGTCTTCTAAGAGAAGGAATATCTTTTTTCTTTATTTTTGTTATATCCCAATCATCAATAGTAATAACACCAGATGTAGGTTTTTCTTCTGCAGTCATAAGCTTTGCTAATGTTGTTTTTCCTGATCCACTTCTTCCTATAATACAAATGTATTCACCATTAGCGATTGATAAGTTTATATCTTTTAAAACATTAACCGAACCATTATATACTTTAGAAATATTTTTAAATTCAATCATATTTTTATCTTGTTTATTATTTTTTAACTTCCTCTATTACTTCAACATTAACTTTTATTCTACCAGCACTTAAATTAGATATTTTTTTGAACGCGCCAGAGGATAAATCTATTATATTTTTTTGACTTCCCATTCTATCGTTTATTTTTACAATAACTGATTTATTGTTTTTAAGATTAGTAACCTTTACTTTCGTTCCAAATTTAACATTATTCATAGCTGCCGTCATAAGTTTTTTATAAAACTTTTCACCAGAGGCAGTTTTTCTTCCTTCAAACTTTCCAGTAGAACCATAAAAAGTAGCATATCCGCTTTTTATTTTTGTATCATTACTTTCTTCTTTTTTCTTTTCACTTTCTAGTTTCAAATTTGCATTATAAACATCCTTCTCAATACATTTTCCATTCTCAGTTATAACATAAGTAGCATCAGGAAAAGATATTTCTTCTAAAGCAAAAGAATATGAATAAGAAAACAAGCACACTATAATTAACAGGGGAAATAATATTTTGTTCACCTTTTTTATTTACCTTTTTAATATAAATAACATTATATCATAATATTAAAAACCTAAAAACCATTGCTTTTTTTACATTTTTGTGTTATTATATAAACATCACAATAATAAATACATACAAGGAGGTGTATTATGAGTAATATAGTAAAAGTTGATTTTGATAACATTATAAGTATAACAACAAATGGTCTTGATATAAAAATAGCAACACCAGAAAGAGTCGTTTATACAAAAGATCTTTTATGGATAATGGAAGAAGCAGGTTTAGAAATACCTTTCTATAAAATAAATGGAAAGGACACGTTTAAAACATTCTTAAAAGAATCTTTAATAATCAACATGGAAACATTATTTATGTTTTGGTTACATGAAGCCATACTAAGATATTTTGAAATTAAAATAATAAAAGATGCAAAAACAATAAACCTTCTTCATTCATTTGAAAAAGCTTATAAGAATGAAATTATAACTTTCAAAATAAATGAAGAAAAAAACGAGGAAATAAAATTAGCAAAACTAAGACTCCTCGATTGTTGTTATGTAATGAAATTAATAAAAGAAGAAGATATAAATAATTTTTTTAAAAAAAATATTATATTATTACAATAATAGACCACATCCTTTTTGGATAATGGTCTATTTTTTTATGCAATTTTTTCAAGTTTCTCCCATAAATCATCTTCGTTTTCAAGTACTTGTCTCATAGCAGAACCTGGAATGTTTTTCTCATTATTTATCATATTAATTAGTTGCTTTTTTCTTATACTAACAGAATCATCACCATCAACATAATTACCATATTTATGAATAAAAACATTATCATTACCAGTTGTTCTTAATACTTCCCTAACAGTTTCATAAACATCATTTATAACTTTAACATCTTCAGATCTATCATTTATATTTTCTTCTATATTTTCTTCAGAAGAAAGTATTTCAGCTTTTTTAGAAATAAAATCATTTATAACATTATATTTAGATTTTATTTCTTCAAATTTAGATTTTATTTCTACAATAGAAGGAAGTCTGTCTGTAGATTCTGACAAAAATACTTCTATAGTTTTAATAGTTTTACTTAGTAAATCAAAACTATTTTGATTAATTTTTTGTGTTTCTTTTATTTCTTCAGCTATATTTTTTAATTGATTTTCAGCAGATGAAACTAATTGTGAAGTTTTATCTACGCTTAATCCAAGTTTTTCTGACATATATTTATTTTTTTAAATTATTTAAAATTTCTTGATATTTTTCTTGATCACTTTTCTCAATATTTTTTATCTTTTCAACATAATTATTTTGTTCAATTTCTTTTTTAATAAATCCATCTAATGCAGATTCTCTTTCGTGCTCTATTCTCTCTAAGTCATCATCAAAGCTAGATTCTATAATTTCTTTCAATTTTTCATCTGATTTAGAGTTTAATTTTATATCATTTATAGAAGTACTTATAGAAAACAAAGCATTATAAATATTGGTTAAAAAATCAACAACACCATCAAAACTAATTTTTTTTATAAATTCATTTAAAAAATCTTCATCCAATAACAATCTTTTCAATAGAATTCTATTTTCTTTATCTAAGCCAAATTTTTCTATTTTAAAATCATCAATTTTTTTTAATAAATCATATATTTTACCATCCATAATATTTGTTTTAATTAACATTAATACACATTTTATCATTTTTCGTCACAATAGACAACACTTATCCACAGTTATTTTTATATAATATTTTACAAAAACATCATCTTATTCGTTGATTATTGCATTTATCGCATTTAACATTGACGTTTTCATAAAAATACTGTATACTGCCTAATACTTTGATTATACAGGTCCTTAGCTCAGTTGGTAGAGCAACAGCCTTTTAAGCTGATGGTCGCGGGTTCGACTCCCGCAGGGCCTACCAAATAAAATAAAATTATGGAAAAAATACTTAAAATCGTACAATTTGCTACATCAATATTAATAATTATAGTTGTTTTATTACAAGGAAAGAATTCAAGTCTTTCTAATCTTTTCGGTGAATCAAGTAACTTCTATACAACAAAAAGAGGCGCTGAAAAAATTCTTTATATATCTACTATTGTTTTAGGCACAATACTTTCTCTTTCTATAATTGCGAATATTTTCGTAAAATAAACTTTAAATCAAATTTAAAAACCAATAATATCTAATAATTATCTTAGATTTTTGTTTTTAGTTTTTAAATTTTAAAAAATATGGACAAATTTTATAAAACTAATCTTAAATTAGTTTCTCAAAAAAATAAAAAGAAACTTCCAAATTTAAAGCAATTTAAATATCTTTCTTTATTTTTAAATTCCAAAGAAAAAATATTTATTAGAATTTTAATAGCTCTAATAATAATATGTTCTGGATATTTCTTATATAGAGGATATGAAAATATTGATTCAGTACCAACATATGGTGGAAATTATACAGAAGGAATTATAGGACAAATACAATATTTAAATCCATTACTATCATTATCAAATGATGTTGATAGTGATATAGACAAATTAATATACAATTCATTATTTGAATACAATAAAAGAGTCTTAACTCCTTCATTAGTAAAATCATATACAATATCTGAAGATCAAAAAACATATACGTTCAAATTAAAGGACAATATTTACTGGCACGACGGAGTAAAACTTACGTCAGATGACATAATATATACAATCAAAACAGCACAAGACCCAAACTTTAAAAGCCCATTGTATGTAACATTTAAAGATGTAAAATCTGAAAAAATAGATGATTTAACTTTTACATTCACATTATCAGACATATATTCACCATTTTTAGACTCATTAACGTTTGGAATATTACCAAAACATATATGGCAAGATATTAGTTATACACAATTCCCTCTTAGTGAATATAATTTAAAACCAGTTGGAACTGGTCCATACAAATTTAAAACATTATCAAAAAGTAAAGAAGGTTTTATAAAATCATATACTCTTGAAAGTAATGATAATTACTTTAAGAAAAAACCATATATTAAAGAATTAACGTTTAAGTTTTTATCAGACACACAAGAAGCCATAGAAACAATTCAAGATAAAAAAATAAATGGAGTTAGTTTCTTAAATCAGGACGAACTAAAAGAATTATCTGGAAAAAATATTACAGTAAACAACTTTAGCCTTCCACAATATACCGCACTATTCTTTAACTCATCTTTAAACCCATTATTAAAAGATTCTTACATAAGAAAAACTTTAACAATAGGTACAAACAAAAATGAAATTATAAAAAATACTTTCGATAATAATGCAGAAAAAGTTGAAACAATATTTTTTAAAAATATGACCGGATACGATTCAGCGTTTGAAGATTATAGTTTTAACCCAACAAATGCAGTTGAATTATTAGAAAGTAACAACTGGCAAAGAGATGAAAAAACAGGAATAATGACAAAAGAAGGTCAAAAACTTGAATTTACTTTAACTACAGTTTCTACAGATAATAGTAAACTTGTTGCAGAAGAAATTCAAAAACAATGGGAAAGACTAGGTATTAAATTAAATATTCAATACATTGATCAAGATTCAATAAAAGAAGATGCATTAAAACCTAGAAATTACGAAATATTACTTTATGGAGAAATATTAGGAGGATCTTCAGATCCGTTCTCCTTCTGGCATTCTTCACAAATAAAAAACCCTGGATTAAATTTAGCTTTATACAACAATAAAGAAGTTGATCAAGCAATAGAAAAAGCAAGAAAGACAAACGATAAGGAAGAAATACAAGATTTATATAAATTTATTCAAGGAAAAATAAAAGATGACATGCCTGCAATATTTCTTTTCAATCAATACTACAATTACGTTACAACAAAAGATGTAAATGTAATAAATGATAAAGAAATAACAACACCATCAGACAGATTTAATAATATAGAAAACTGGTTTATTAAAACAAAAAAGAAATTATTTTAAATACTGAACGTGAACAATAGATATTTCTTACTATTGTTCACAATTCAATGTTTAAACATATTCGAAATAAATTAGAATAACTTTAAAAACACTACATTAAATGTTTTTAAATTTTAAGTTTAGCTTTGTTTTAGATAATTAATAGGCAAAAGCTGATAAATTATCTTAATACTCCCCATAAGAGTATACATTTAAATTTTTAAACCACACGCTGCAATAATATAGTTTAAAATTTATTTAAAAAATATAAATAATTAAAACATAACAAATTATGGATTTAGAAGATAAAACAAACATTCCAAAAACAACGGAAGGTTTAATAAATAACCAAGAAGACAAAAATAAAAAAGATAGTTTGGATTTGGCTATAGAAAATATAGGACAAATACCAGAAAACGAAACAAAAAGACCTCATAGAGTTTATGAGAGAAAGGATTATTATGGTAAAAGAAACAATAATAATAACAATAATAATAGACCATTAAGAACAACACCAAGACCATATAATATTAAGCCGCAAGCTGATAGAAACGGAAATATGGTTGTTGGAGAAATTAAATCATACAAAAAAAGAAGAATAG